>OMGF01000071.1_pt1 | contig 94840 bp, 91 predicted proteins | sample 1645861 | NCBI WGS metagenome assembly OMGF01 (sample SAMN05578586, study PRJEB25193) | human gut metagenome | biome: Human Microbiome; feature: human-associated habitat; material: feces | host: Homo sapiens | place: USA:Birmingham
TACCCCTTGTTGACAGAATACATCAGCAGCGATATAATACAAACAAGCCGAAAAACGGCTATTCACTTCTTGAGTTGGCTTGTCTAAAAAGGGAGACGGTAATCCGTCCCCCTTTTTATTTATTTAAGCATGTCCAGCGCGATAGAAAAGCCATTTATAAACCCCTGGCACTCCATAGCTGCCCCGTAGCTGTCCACGTCCACCTCGTCGCCCACAGCGTTCACAAGGGCGCGGCGGGTTTGCTCTGTCTCCTCCCTGCGCTGGTAGTAGTCGCACAGGCTGGGGCCGTCCATCGTGTCCGGCTCCTCGCTGCTGGCGGCATGGTATAGCGCGGTTATAATATCATTCATGATTTCTTGACTCCTTTTCCTGTCTATATGCCTCATTGCACCAATGCTGGACACTCGTATAAAAATCTCTTATTATGGGTTTCTCTAAATCCTTCAGATTTTCTATTTTCATGTAAAACCCGGCTGTACTCTTTGCTATATTGATCGGATCAAGCCATTTCACTCCGGCGTCAAATTCCAGGTTGAAGAGGTCGACATACAAGTCAGCCATTTCTCGGCTAAAAGCATCGAATTTACGGCAGAATGTTGCCTCCTGATATGCGATAAATGCCTCGGGTGTAGTGGGAAAGGTAATCATACCGCCACCTCCTTTTGGTGGCTTCTGATATATTCCAGAGCCAGATCTATAACAGCTCCCGGATCTGCGGAATCCACGGATATATAGATGGTATATTCACCAGTCATCAGACTGCGGCTAAAGAAACTCTTTCCGGGGTAGCCATAGAACACTTTGACATCATGGCCCGCCCCGGTGTGTATTGTCTCCATTGGTATCTCCTCCATCTTGAAATCTGGAGGGGGCCGTGGTACAATGCCCTTGACCCCCTCCGGGGTGGTTATCGGCTCCTATATCCTCTTGCTTTGGTCGGCTGGGATATGGGGGCCGCTCTCATACTCCCACACAGAAGCGGGTTGTGGTGGTCTGCTTGCTGTACTGGCCGTATAGGTCTGCATGGTCGGCCTTGAATCTCTTGGAATCAAAGCGGCTAGAAACCACGTTCTTCCAGGTAGCTTTCCAGCCGTCGCCCTGGAGGGCCTCTGTCCCTCGCTCCACCATAGCGGCCTTGAGCTTGTCGGTGAGGGCTTCGGCCTCTGCCTCCAGCTCCGCGATCATGGAACGGATACTAAGCAGCTCCTTTGCGGTGGTGTTCAGTTCGTTGGTGCTCATGATATTGACCTCCTGTAGTTATTGGGGGGGCCGCTCCGGCGGCGGTGGGCTTTATGCGCACCCTCCCGGGGGTGACTTACCATATCCCGTCCCGCTCTTATGTGGTGTTCTTGGTATCCACCTTCGCCTGTCCCTCTTTACATTTATTATTATATCACGATATCGTTATAAATCAATAAGCAAAGTGCATAATGATATCGATATAATTTTGTGAATATCATATATTGATATCGCTATATAGGCGGCGTATAATAGAGCCATAATGGAGGAGGTGGCAGTATTTATCGCACCCCCAGGAAGGAGGGTAATTATGCCAGTATCTAGGGCCCAGCAGGAGGCAACCGCCCGGTATGAAGCGAAAGTGTACGACAAGGTACTTGTCCGGCTTCCCAAAGGGCACAAAGCAGAGATACAGGCCCACGCAGAGGCCCGAGGTGAATCTGTGAACGGGTTTATCGGGCGGGCCATAGACGAGACTATGGAGCGGGATAACGCCGCTCTTGGCATCGGAAACTAGGCAAGGAGGCGTTGCACATGGCATTACCAGCACCGAAAGACCGATATACTTTTGCTGACTGTCTCACCTGGGGCGAGGATGAAAGAATAGAGATCATCAACGGTGAAGCCATTATGATGGCCCCGCCCACACGTATTCACCAGGAGATCAGCGGGGAATTGTTCCGGCAGCTTGCAAACTTCCTGGAGGGAAAGAAGTGCAAGGTATACGCCGCCCCCTTCGCTGTCCGTCTGTTCGAGAAGGAAGGGGATACCCCGGATGATGTGGACACAATGGTGGAGCCGGATATCTCCGTGGTGTGTGACCATGACAAGCTGGACGAGCATGGCTGTAAGGGTGCGCCCGACTTGGTGGTAGAAATCCTCTCACCCTCCACGCAAAGGCATGACCGCTTGGTGAAGCTGGATCTGTACCAGCGGGCCGGAGTGCGGGAGTATTGGATTGTCAGCCCTAACGAAAAGGCCGTACAGGTATTCTTACTTGATGGCGGCTTGATGCAGCCTCATGAGGTGTACGGGAAAGAGGATATTGCAAAGGTTAACGTATTAGAAGGATGTTTTATTGAGCTTTCCAAGCTGTTTTCAGAGTAACAAACAGGAGCCTACCCAAGCCGGGCAGGCTCCTTTGTTTTCCCTTATTTTTTCCCTTTAGACCTCGTACAGCATGAAACGCACAGGTACATTTTATGGCCTTTTTCCTTACCCTATTACGCCGTGAAACAACATGAAACACATAATATTGAACTATTGGTTGCCCACCTCCAGCAGCAGGTCGTACACCGCGCCGTGGACGTAGTCCAGCTCCTCAAAGGTGGTAAACGGCCCCACGGAGAAGCGCACCGCCCCCTGGGGAAAGGTGCCCAGGGTCTTGTGGGCCAGCGGGGCGCAGTGGAGGCCGCAGCGGGTCTGGATGCCGTACTCCCGCTCCAGCCGGAAGGTCATCTCGGCGTTGTCGGCGCAGAGAAAGTCCACAGACACCACCCCCACCCGGTTTACCGGGTCGTCAGAGCCCAGCACCCGCAGGCCGTCCTCCTCCAGCTCCATCAGCCGGGCCCACAGGTGGCCCGCCAGCTTCCGCTCCCGCGCCCGCAGGGCCTCCCCCTCCCGGTCCAGGTAGTCCAGGGTAGCCCCCAGGCCGAAGATCCCCGGCAGATTCAGCGTGCCCGCCTCCAGCCGGTCGGGCAGGAAAGAGGGCATGTCCAGCGACTCGGATTGGCTGCCCGTGCCGCCGGCGAGGAGGGGCTCCAGCTCCGACGCCAGGGCATCGCTGACCACCACGCCGCCGATGCCCTGGGGCCCCAGCAGGCCCTTGTGGCCTGGAAAAGCCAGGCCGTCGATGCCCATGGCCCCCATGTCCACCGGCAGGACGCCCAGAGTCTGGGCCGCGTCCACCAGGAAGAAGATGCCCCGCGCCCGGCACAGGGCCCCCACCGCGCCGATGGGGAACCGGGTGCCCGACACGTTGGAGGCGTGGGTGAGCACCACCGCCCGGACGCCGGGCGTCAGCCGCTCTGCCAGATTCTCCGTCACCAGCTCCCCCCGCTCCGTGCAGGGCAGGTACTCCACCTCCACCCCCGCCCGCTCCAGCTGGCGGAGGGGGCGCAGGACGGCGTTGTGCTCCATGGGGGAGGTCACGACCCGGTCGCCGGGCCGCAGCAGTCCCTTGAGCAGCAGATTCAGCCCGTGGGTGGCCCCGGAGGTGAACGCCACATTGCGCGGCCCGGGACCGTTCACCAGGGTGCAGAGCCGCTCCCGCACCTCCAGCACCCCCCCGGCCGCGTCATAGGCCCGCTGGTAGCCGCCCCGGCCGATGTTGCAGCCCACACGCTCAATGTAGTCCGCCATAGCCGCCCCCACCCCCGGTGCCTTGGGGTAAGAGGTGGCCGCGTTGTCCAGATATACGGTGCGCATGTGTGACTCCTCCTCAAAACAGGCGGGCGGACAAGCTCCGCCCGCCTGTATGTGCTCCGATTCTCTCAGATCCGGGTATCCAGCGCCAGTTGGAACCAGTACGCGTCCCGCGGCATGCGGGGCAGCAGCCGGGACAGGATTCCGGCGCTCTCTCCGCTGTCGTCCAGCAGCATGCGGGCCGCGCTGCGCCGTCCTTCCAGAGTGCGCAGCAGGGCGTTGGCCTGGGTGCTCTGGCTTCGGCCGTCGGGCCGGCCGTCCACGTTGGCCGACCAGCAGGCCCAGCCCTCCCGCTCCAGCGCATCCGCCACGCCGGAGGCCGCCCCCTCCAGATATACGGTATGGGTCCGCACACGGACCAACTGCTCCAACAGGCCGGCCCCCTCCTCCAACGCCGCCCGCGCCCCATCCAGGCTCTGGCCCGGGACGGACAGGCCCACCGCGTGGCCCGAGCCCACCAGCCGGCGGAGCTGACCTTCCGCCGCCGCCAAGGCATCCGGCGTAAAGAGGAACAGGGCCCGGATGCCGCGTGCCTCCAGGGTGTCCAAAATGTTGTCCAGCGCCCCGCCGCCGGTGCACTGGAAGGACAGGTAGACCGGCAGACCGTCCTCCTGCTCCGGCTCGTCCGTGCCGCCGTCCGATGGCGAGGGGGACGGGCTGGGTGTGGGCTGGGTGCCCTGGTTCAGCTCCTGGAGGTATTTATAGTAGCGGGTGGGCATGGACAGCCCGCTGGCCGAGGTGACAAACTGCTGGGTGTCCAGCCGCTCCTGCCCGTTTGTGATACGGATCAGGGTGCCGTAGTTGGTGGGGGTATAGGTGTAATTCAGTCCAAAGAAGCTGCACACCCCGGCCAGGGGGACAAACACCCGCCCGTTGCGCAGCGCGGCACGCATGTCCTTCGCCTCTCCGGAGAAGCCGTCGGTGCAGGTGCCCGCGTTCAGGTCAAACACAAGCATGCCGTTCAGGCTGTAGAGGGTAAACTTGTACTCGGTCTCCGTCCGCTCCTGCCCGTAGGAGACTCCCAGGTTCACCCCCGTCACCGTCCAGTCGAAGGCGGTGTAGGGCACATATATGTCCCCGTTGATCCAGGCGGGCATGGCGGACAGGGGCAGGTCCAGCATCTGGTCGTTCTCCGCCATCAGATAGATGGTGATCTCATCCGCCTTGGCCGTCCCGGCCAGCAGGAGGCTCAGGAGCAGCGCCGCCGCGCACAGGCCGGACAGATATTTCTGGATGCGGCGCATGGCGCCCCTCCCTTCCCGGCAAAAGCCGTTCCTTTCTTGTCATTCCGCCATGAAGCCCGGCGGAATGGCCGCATGACGCCGGATTTCGCAGTCCCGCCCCAAGGCGGGAGCAGGTGGACCGCGTCAGGTATAACCGCCGTTTTGCGGTTATTATATCATGAAATCCCAGCCGGGTAAAGCGGCAGCTTGCACCAGCGGGCCCGGCGTGGTATGATGTTGCCCGGAACCCAATTTAATGTGTTTTTAAGGAAAGATCAATTCCATCCGCCCCGCGGCTTGGGTATACTGTAATCACAAAACCGTTGAAAGGGTGGCGGCCTCTATGTCAGTGACTTTGGAACAGGTGGAACAACTCCGCGCGCACGCGGCAGTCTCCTATGAGGAGGCCCGGCGGGCCCTGGAGGCCTGTGACGGCGATCTGCTGGACGCCCTGATCCTGCTGGAGCGGGAGGGCCGGATTCCGCCGGGCGGCGGGCGGGGCGCTTTTTTTACCACCCAGCCCGGTGCCGCCCCGGAGCCGCCGCCCTCCGGGCCCACCCGGGGGCCGGAGGCGTCCGGGAAGGACGAGAAGCGGTTCTGGGGGCTGGCCGTGACCGCGGGCGGCCACCGCGGCCGGGAGGAGCGGGGGAGCTGGCGCGCCCGCCTGCGGGAGCTGCTGGCGGCGGCGGTGGATCTGCTGCGCCACTGCACGGTCAACCAGTTTGAGGTGTGGCGCAACGGGGAGCGGATGACCGCCCTGCCCGTGCTGATCCTGATCCTGCTGGTGCTGGTGGCCTACTGGATCTCCCTGCCCTTGCTGGTGGTGGGCCTGTTCTTCGGCTGTAAATACCGCTTTTCCGGCCCGGATCTGGACAAAAACCGGGTGGGCGAGGTGGTCAACCAGGTGTCCGCCAAGGTGGGGGACGCGGTGGGCCAGGTACGGGACGAATTCAAGCGGGAATTCGACAAATCCAGGGGGAAAAAAGGCAAGTAAGGAGCGAGAGAGATGGCAGAGAGAATCCTGTTGGTGGAGGACGAGGAGAAGCTGGCCCGCATGGTGGAGCTGGAGCTCCAATACGAGGGGTACGAGGTGGAGAAGGCCTTCGACGGGCGCGCCGGGCTGGACCGGGCCCTGTCGGGGGAGTTCGACCTGGTGCTGCTGGACATCATGCTGCCCGCCCTGTCCGGCATGGAGGTGCTGCGCCGCCTGCGGCGGGAGAGCGCCATGCCCGTCATCATGCTCACTGCCCGGGACACCGTGGTGGATAAGGTGTCCGGCCTGGACATGGGGGCGGACGACTACATTACCAAGCCCTTTGCCATCGAGGAGCTGCTGGCCCGCATCCGGGCGGCCCTGCGCAAGCGCCCCGCCCAGGCCGCGGAGCCGCCCCGGAGCCTGCTCACCGCCGGTCCCCTCACCATGGACACCGACCGGCACGAGGTGAGCGTGAATGGCGAGGGGGTGGAGCTCACCCGCCGGGAGTTCGATCTGCTGCGCTACCTGCTGGAGAACAAGGAGCGGGTCATCTCCCGGGAGTCCCTGCTGGACCATGTGTGGGGCTTCGACTTCGTGGGGGAGACCAACGCAGTGGACGTATACATCCGCTTTCTGCGGGCCAAAATCGACGAGCACTTCGGTATCAAGCTCATCCACACCGTCCGCGGCGTGGGCTATGTGATTCGGGAGGAAGGACAATGAACGCGGCCGCCATCGTCTACACCAGCCAGACCGGCTTCACCGCCCGGTACGCCGCCCTGCTGGCGGAGCGCACCGGCCTGCCCTGCCGCCCGCTGAAGGAGGCCGCCGCCCTGCCCCGGGGGACGGCGGTTATCTACCTGGGCTGGCTGTGCGCTGGGGGGATCAAGGGCCTGAAGGGGGCCCGCCGCCGCTTCCGGACGGCGGCGGTGTGCGCCGTGGGCATGGCGGCGGAGGTGGAGGAGGCCAAGCTGCGCCGGGACAACCGGCTGGAGGGCGTTCCCCTGTTCTACCTCCGGGGCGGCTACGCCCCGGAGAAGCTCACCGGCTTCTACCGCGCCATGATGGCCCCCATGGCCCGGCTGGTGTCCAGGGCCCCGGCGGAGACGGAGGCCGACCGGGCCATGCGGGACGCCTTCCGGGACGGGGGCGACTGGGTTTCCCCGGAGCGTCTGGCGCCCGTGCTGGCCTGGCTGGACGTGGATTAGGAGGAGGGAGTTCCCATGGCACACAGAGCGAACAAGCGCCCGCCGGGGCGCATCAAGTCCTCCATCGTGGCCCGGCTCAACACACGCCTCTTTTTCCGGCTGCTGGGCATCTATTTCACCATGGATCTGCTGCTGCTGTTCCTGTTCTGCGGCGGCCTGTTCGTCTGGTCGGAGCAGCAGGCGGCCCAGATCAGCACTCTGGTGGAGGAGCGGGGCGTCCCCTCGGCGGAGGCCACGGAGTGGATGACGGCAGGGGATTACACCGTCACCGCCGGCACGCCGGAGGCGGACGGCCTCCGCCTGCCCGGCTGGCTGCCCTCGCCGGAGGAGACCCGGGGCGGCGTGCGCTACTTCAACCCCGGCACGGTGGATCTCCTTCTGCTGGTCACCTTCTCCTCCGGCGACGCCACCAGCTACACCCTCCAGATGCCGGGGGACGAGCCCTACGCCATCCGGCTGGATCTGACCCAGCCCGCAGCCATCTTCGTCTTTGCCGCCCGGGTGTTGTTCATCTGCCAGTTGGCCAGCCTGGTGACCAACCTGTTCAAGAACGCCGGCTCCATTAAGAAGGTACTCCGCCCCATCCAGGAGCTGGCCGCCACCGCCGCCAAGCTCAACCAGGTGGAGCGCATGTCGCCGGAGGAGCTGAAGGCCCTGGCGGGCAAGCTGGACGAGATCAACGCCACCCATCTGGACCGGCGCATCGACCTGCCCGGCACCCAGAAGGAGCTGAAAACCCTGGCCCAGGCCATCAACGCCATGCTGGACCGCATCAACGAGGCCTACCGCTCCCAGATGCGCTTCGTCTCCGACGCCAGCCATGAGCTGCGCACCCCCATCGCGGTGATCCAGGGCTACGCCAACCTGCTCAACCGCTGGGGCAAGGACGACCCCGCCACCCGCCAGGAGGCCATCGACGCCATCCGGCAGGAGGCCGACTCCATGAAGGAGCTGGTGGAGCAGCTTCTCTTCCTGGCCCGGGGGGACAACGACTCCATGCACATTGAGATGGAGACCTTCGACTTGACCGAGGTGGCCGCCGAGGTGCTCAAGGAGACCGGGATGATCGACCAGACCCACACCTTCTCCGCCCGGTGGGAGGGGGCCGTGCCGGTCTGCGCCGACGTGGGACTGACCAAGCAGGCCCTGCGCATCCTAGTGGACAACTCCATCAAATACACCCCCGCCGGAGGGCACATCACCCTGTCCGCCGCCCTGCGGGACGGCATGGCCCGCCTCTCCGTCCAGGACGAGGGCCAGGGCATCGACGCCGGCAGCCTGCCCCACGTGTTCGACCGCTTCTACCGCACCGACCAGTCCCGGGCCCGCCAGACCGGCGGCACCGGGCTGGGGCTGGCCATCGCCAAGTGGATCGTGGACCGCCACGGCGGCTGGTTCGAGGTGCGCTCCTGGCCCGGCGTGGGCACCCGCATGACCATCGTTCTCCCCGTCGCCGAGCTGGATGCCGGCGGTGCGGACGAAGATGCGGAGCAGACCCGCCCGGCGTAAAAGAAAGCCCCTGAAGGGCCGGCCTCTCCCTTGGAGAGGCCGGCCCTCTTTTTTTACGAATCTGGGGAACTTTTTTCCTCCCTCTGCCGTCCAAGAGAGCGAGTACCACAAAACAAATAAAGGAGCGTACCCATATGAACCGACGTTTTCTCGCCCTGGCCCTGGCCGGGACGCTGTCCCTGAGCCTGCTGGCCGGCTGCGGCAGCAGCAAGGAGCCCGCCCCGGAGAGCTCGGCCCCCGTGGTGGAGTCCCCCTCCGCCTCCCCGGAGGCGTCCCCGTCCCCCGTCCTGCCCACCGACAGCCCGGCGGCCCTCCCCGAGACCACGCCCCCCGCGGAGGAGACTCCCTCCCAGGCTCCCTCCGCCGCACCCAGCGCCAAACCCTCCGCCCCGGCCGCCACCCCCAAGCCAACGCAGAAGCCGACTTCCACGCCTACCCCTGAGCCGGTGGAGCCGGAGCCCCAGGTGGACGCGGTGCAGTCCACCTGGAATGACATCTCCAAGCTGGACATTCCCTCCCTAACCGACCTGGACGATGCCACTCTGACCGCCTTGTACGGCATTGATCCCGCTGATTTGGACAGCTATCTCTGCAAGATGCCCATGGTCAATGTGCAGGCCACCGAGTTCTTTATCGCCAAGGTGAAGGACGGCAAGATGGATACCGTGAAGGCCGCCGTGGAGAAACGGCAGGATGATCTGGAGGCCCAGTGGTCCCAGTACCTGCCTGAGCAGTTGGAGCTGGTACAGAACTATAAGCTGGTGACCAACGGCAACTACATCCTCTTCGCCGTCAGTGAGTACGCCGACGAGGCGGTAACCGCATTTAACACCTATACAAAGTAATTTTTTGCGGGTATAATAAGGGCGCCCGGCAGGGCAACCTGCCGGGCTTTTTCTGAAGTTCACAAGAGAGTTGGTGGTTCGTTGGTCTTTTCCAGCCTGTATTTCCTGTTTTTATATCTCCCCATTGTATTATTTCTGTACTATATTACGCCTTTGAAATGGCGGAACCTGTTGCTGTTGCTGGTCAACCTGGTGTTCTACGCCTGGGGAGAGCCGGTCTATATCCTTATCATGTTCCTCTCCATCGGCATCGACTACACCCACGGAATGCTGGTGGAGAAGTACAAGCGCAGGGGCAACGACCGGGGGGCCCGGTGGGCGGTGGCCTCGTCGGTCATCTTCAATCTGGCTCTGCTGTTCTTTTTCAAGTACTGGGACTTCGTTGCCGGCAGCCTCCAAGCCATCGGTTTTTCCTTCATGCCGAAGCTGGGCCTGAGCCTGCCCATCGGCATCTCCTTCTACACCTTCCAGACCATGAGCTACACCATCGACGTGTACCGGGACGACGCCAAGGTGCAGCGCAGCCTCGTCAACTTCGGCACCTTCGTCACACTCTTCCCCCAGCTCATCGCCGGTCCCATCATCAAATACAAAGATCTGGGCGACCAGATCGACCACCGCACCCACTCCCCCGAGCAGTTTGCCTCCGGCGTGCAGATCTTCGTGGTGGGCCTGGCGAAAAAGGTCCTGCTGGCCAACAACATCGGCAAGCTGTGGGATACCATTCTGGCCCTCCCCGCCAGGGAGCTCACCACTGCTGGGGCATGGCTGGGCGTGGCCGCTTTCGCTTTCCAGCTCTACTTCGACTTCTCCGGCTACTCCGACATGGCTGTGGGCCTGGGCCGGATGCTGGGCTTCGAGTTCATGCGCAACTTCAACTACCCCTATATCGCCAAGTCGGTCACCGAGTTCTGGCGGCGGTGGCACATCTCCCTCGGCACCTGGTTCCGGGAGTACCTCTATATCCCCCTGGGAGGCAACCGGGTGAGCAAGCCCCGGCTGTTTTTCAACCTTCTGGTGGTGTGGGCGGCCACCGGCATCTGGCACGGGGCGAGCTGGAACTTCCTCATCTGGGGACTCTACTTCGCCGTCCTGCTGATTTTGGAAAAGGCTTTCCTGGGCAAGCTCCTCCAGAAGCTTCCCGCCGCCCTCCAGCACCTATACACCCTGTTTCTGGTACTGGTGAGCTGGGCCATCTTCGCCGTGGAGGACTTCGGCCATATGGGAGCCTACCTCAAGGCCATGTTCGGCCTGGGCGGCGGCCTGACAAACGACAACGTATCGTATTATTTTTTCTCTTTTCTCCCCATGCTTATCATCGCCGCTGTGGCCTCCACCCCGCTGGCCGCCAAGCTGTGGAAGCGCCTGCCCGAAAAGCCCAGGCTGGCGCTCCTCCCCATTCTGCTGCTGGCAGGGCTGGTCTTCTCCACCGCCTACCTGGTGGACGCCACCTACAACCCCTTCCTCTACTTCCGATTCTGACTCAGGAGGCAAGCCATGACAAAGAAATACTGCATCTTCCTCTCCGCCCTGTTCTGCGCCTTTCTCGGGGTGTTCCTGGTGGCCAATGCCGTCTCGCCCGACCGCACCTTCTCCCAGATGGAGAACCGCAACCTGGAGCAGCTCCCCGTCCCCAGTGTCAAAACCCTGCTGAACGGGCAGTTTATGAAGGACTTCGAAACCTACACCACCGATCAGTTTGTGGGGCGGGACGGCTGGATCGCCCTCAAGTCCACCACCGAGCGTGTCCTGGGCAAGAAAGAGAACAACAATGTCTATTTTGCCGCCGGTGACACCCTGATCTCCCGCTTCGACGAGCCAGACGGGGAAAAGGTGACGAATAATCTGAATTATGTGAACAACTTTGTGGAAAATGTGGATATCCCTGTGACCTTCTCCCTGATCCCCACCCAAGCCTGCATCTGGGCCGACCGGCTGCCCGCCGGAGCCCCCAACGCCAGCCAGACCGCCATTCTGGAGCAGGCCAAGGCTGCCGTGCCCGGTGCGTCCTGGGCCGACCTCTACACCCCCCTGTGGGAGCACAAGGGCGAGGACATCTTCTACCGCACCGACCACCACTGGACCAGCCTGGGGGCTTACTACGGCTATACCGGACTGGCCACCGCCCTGGGCTACACCCCCGTACCCCTGAACGACTACACCGAGACCGTCCGCTCCACCGAGTTCTACGGCACCGTGTTCTCCTCCTCCGGCGTGCGGTGGGTGCGCCCGGACACCATCTCTACCTACGTGCCCGACGACGGCATCACCGTGGCGAGTCACACCTACGACAACAAGGGCAACCCGGTGGAGGAACCCCGGCAGCTCTACGACACCTCCTTCCTCTCCGTCAAGGACAAGTACTCCATGTTCCTGGGCGGCAACCAGCCTTTGGGCGTCGTAAAGAACGCCAACAATCCCGACGGCCCCAGGCTGCTGATAATCCGGGACTCCTACGCCGACTCCCTGGTGCCCTTCCTCACCCCCCACTTCTCTGAGATCCACCTGCTGGATCTGCGCTACTACAAGCTCTCCATCGCCGACTATATCGCCCAAAACGGCATCGACCAGGCTCTGGTGCTCTACAGCGTGCCCAACTTCGTCACCGACAGCAACCTGCTCTGGATTGCGAAATAAGCCGCAAAAAATCCCCCGCTCTCTAAGGAGCGGGGGATTTTTGATCAGCTCTGCGGATTTCAGTCGCGCTGGGAGTGGCGGTTCATGGAGTGGTTCAGCTTGCCGATCACCAGCAGGACTACTACCATACACACAATGGCAATGGCCAGATTGATAACCACATTCTGAATAAAGGATGCCAGAATGTAGTTTGCGAAGCACACGACGGCCACCGTCATGGCGTAGGGCAGTTGAGTCGCCACGTGGTTGAGGTGGTAGCATTGGGCGCCGGAGGACGCCATGATCGTGGTGTCGGAGATGGGAGAGCAGTGGTCGCCCATAACCGCGCCGCCCAGGGTGGCCGCGATGGCGATCATCAGCATATCGTTGCCGTTGATCAGTTCCGAGGTCAGATCGGCAGCGGGAATGCCGCCGGAGAACACCGGGATGACGATGGGCAGCAGGATGGTGAAGGTGCCCCAGGAGGTGCCGGTGGCGAAACCCAGGAACGCGGCGATCAGGAACACCACGGCGGGCAGGAAGTTCTTCAGACCGGGGCCGAACTTGGACACCAGGTCCGCCACAAACTCGGGGGCGCCGAGGGCCTTGGTCACATCGCCGATGGTCCAGGCCAGGCACAGGATCAGGATGGCGGGCACCATCTGCTTGAAGCCGTTGGGCAGGCAGTCCATCAGCTCAGTGAAGCTCATGGCCCGGCGCACCATGAAGAAGATCATGGTAAAGATCAGGGCAACCAGGGAGCCGAGAGGCAGGGCGTCAAAGGCGGAGGTATTGGCGAAGGCGGTGATGAGGTCGGTGCCGCCGTTCTGGTAGCCCACATAGACCATGGAGCCCACGCAGCACCCCACCAGCACAAGCACCGGCAGTACCAGATCAATGACCTTGCCATTGGGATTGAACTTCATCTCTTCCACACCGGCAAAGGGGCGTTCGGGCGTGGTGTAGAGGTCGCCCTTGGCGGCGTTGTTCTCATGCTTGCGCATGGGACCGTAGTCGATATTCAGGCAGGTCATCACAACGATGAACACCAGGGTCAGAATGGCGTAATAGTTGTAGGGGATGGCTTTCAGGAAGATCTGGAAGCCCACCTCCTCGTTGCCGATGATACCGGTGACAGCCGCCGCCCAGGAGGAGACGGGCATCATAATGCACACAGGGGCCGCGGTGGCGTCGCACATATAGGACAGCTTGGCGCGGGAGATGTGGTGGCCGTCGGTGACGGGCCGCATCACATTACCGGTGGTCAGGTTATTGAAGTAGTCGTCCACGCCCAGCACGATGGCCAGGATGAAGGTGGACCACAGGGCGCCGGACTTGGTCTTGATATGGCTCACAGCCCAGTCGCCATAGGCCTTGGAGCCGCCGGCCCGGATCATCAGGGCTACCATGGTGCCCAGAATGACCAGGAACATCAGAATGCCCATGTTGCCGCCGGCATTGGATGTCAGGCGGGAGACAAAATCCTGGAACGCATCAATGGGGCTGCCGTTGGTATACAGGAAGCAGCCCACGATAATGCCCAGGAACAAAGACGAATACACTTCCTTGGTGATCAAAGCCAGGACGATGGCCGCCACCGGCGGGAGCAAGGATGCGACGGTGCCCCAGACAAAGCTGGTATGCTCCACGTCGCCCTCGGCAAATGCTGCTGTCATCAGGACACATACAAGTGCGAAAATGACCAGCAGGAATTGGCCGAACCGTTTCATACGTGGTGAATTCATAATGGCCCTCCTATGAAATTGTGAATCCTAAAAGCTCCCCAACCCAAGGACTCGAGGGCTATCATACAAGATTGTTAACAGTTTGACAATAGATTTTTGCAAATCTTAACACACTTTGTCAATATCCGACAGAATTATCGCTAAATTTTTGTAAATAAAGTCATGTGCTGCGCAAAACCCCCCCGCTCTTGGAGCGGGGGGGTTTTTATGTAAGAGTTAATCGCGCTGGGAGTGACGGTTCATGGAGTGGTTGACCTTGCCGATCACCAGCATGACAACCACCATAGAGACAATGGCGATGGGCAGGCAGATGAAGGGAACCTGGATAAACGCGGTGATGATATAGTTGACGAAGGCCACAACCGCGACGGTCACAGCGTAGGGCAGCTGAGTGGCCACGTGGTTCAGGTGGTAGCACTGAGCGCCGGAGGACGCCATGATCGTGGTGTCGGAGATGGGAGAGCAGTGGTCGCCCATAACCGCGCCGCCCAGGGTGGCCGCGATGGCGATCATCAGCATATCGTTGCCGTTGATCAGTTCCGAGGTCAGATCGGCAGCGGGAATGCCGCCGGAGAACACCGGGATGACGATGGGCAGCAGGATGGTGAAGGTGCCCCAGGAGGTGCCGGTGGCGAAACCCAGGAACGCGGCGATCAGGAACACCACGGCGGGCAGGAAGTTCTTCAGACCGGGGCCGAACTTGGACACCAGGTCCGCCACAAACTCGGGGGCGCCGAGGGCCTTGGTCACATCGCCGATGGTCCAGGCCAGGCACAGGATCAGGATGGCGGGCACCATCTGCTTGAAGCCCTCGGGCAGGCAGTCCATCAGTTCGGTGAACTTCATGGAGCGGCGCACCATGAAATAAATCATGTTGATGATCAGGGCGATCAGAGAGCCCAGAGGCAGGGCGTCAAAGGCGGAGGTGTTGGCAAAGGCGGTGATGAGGTCATGGCCTCCGTTCTGGAAGCCCACATAGATCATCGAGGACACGCAGCCGATGATCAGGATAATAACAGGAATGACCAGGTCGATGACCTTGCCATCGGGATTAAACTTCATCTCAGCGGCATTCTCAAAGGGACGCTCAGGAGTGGTATAGAGGTCGCCCTTGGCGGCGTTGAGCTCGTGGGTGCGCATGGGGCCGTAGTCGATGTTGAGGCAGGTCATCACAATGATGAACACCAGGGTCAGGATGGCGTAGTAGTTGAAGGGGATGGCCCGCAGGAAGATCTGGAAGCCGACCTCCTCATTGCCGATTACGCCGGTAACGGCCGCCGCCCAGGAGGAGACGGGCATCATGATACACACAGGCGCCGCAGTGGCGTCGCACATGTAGGACAGCTTGGCGCGGGAGATGTGGTGGCCGTCGGCCACGGGGCGCATCACGTTGCCGGTGGTCAGGTTGTTGAAGTAGTCATCCACACCCAGCACAATCGCCAGGATGAAGGTGGACCACAGGGCGCCGGATTTGGTCTTGATGTGGGACACAGCCCAGTCGCCGTAGGCCTTGGAGCCGCCGGCCCGGATCATCAGGGCCACCATGGTGCCCAGGATGACCAGGAACATCAGGATACCCATGTTGCCGCCGGCATTGGAGCACAGGTGGCTGACAAAGAACTGGAACGCGTCGATGGGATTGCCGTTGACCTGCAGGAAGCAGCCAACCAGGATACCCAGGAACAGCGACGAGTAGACTTCCTTGGTGATCAGCGCCAGGCCGATGGCCACGACGGGCGGCAGCAGGGACGCGATGGTACCGTGAACCGCGCTGACAACCTCAGCGTCACCTTCTGCGAATGCGGCTGTGGTAAGAACACATGCAAGGGCGAATACGACGAGCAAGAGTTTCCCAAAGCGTCTCATGCGTGGTGAGTTCATAATAACCCTCCCTTATTTAATGCGAATCCTAAAAGCCTCCCCAACCCTAGGATTCGTACCTTATGATACACCATCATTCACAATTTGGCAATACTTTTTCGTCAAATTTAATATATACCATCACACTTTAGTAAGTCAAATTTCACATATTAAGCAAAAAGTTCTCAGCTTCCAGTGATTTCCTCACTCTGCGGAACGTTTTCTCATCCGGGCAGCGGACCGTGTGCAGGTGGATTCCGCCGGTCAATGCTGAGAGCGGACGGGCTCCGTGCTCCTCCACCCGCCGGACGAACTCAGCCACGTCGTACCGGGAGCGCACCCCCAGCAGTCCGGTGAGCTGGCCGTAAACCGGGTGCTCCACGATTACGTCCACCACCTCGCCCCCGGCGTCCACGATGGCGTTGAGCTCCCGCTCCATCTCCTCCGGAGCGTGAACACAGGCCACGGTGCGCTCCACGCCGCCTCCCCGTCCGCCCAGGAGATACCCCCGGGGCGTGGCCAGGATATCCGTCCCTCCGGCCCGGAGCAGGGCCACATCGCCCACGATGATCTGCCGGCTGACGGAGAAGCGCTCGGCCAAGGCGGCGGCGCTCACCGGCCCCACGGCCTCCTCCAGCGCCTGGGCCACGGCCTGCCGCCTGGCCTGCGCGGCTGACATTGACATGTGACAATTCCCCCTTTCTTCTCCCAGTATACCAGTTCCCGCTCCATCTGTAAATCATCTTGCTTTTTCCCCGGCGTCCGGTTAGAATAAGGTTGATCGTTTGCTGGAAAGGAGCTGTGGCAATGGACCGTGAGGAAGCCTTTGAATTTCTGGACCGGACGGCCCGCGGCATCGCGGAGATGTTCGGCTCCACCTGTGAGACCCTGGTCCACGACATGGGGGACCCCAGCCACCCCATCCTGTCCATCTACAACGGGCACGTCTCCGGCCGGACCGTGGGCTCCACCCTGGACATCCTGGGCACCGCCAAGGAGCTGGACGAGGACGCTCTGGTAACCGACTTCGTCAATCTCTACGCCACCACCCCATCGGGCCAGCAGATCAAGAGCAGCACCTTCCACCTCATCGGGGAGGGATACAACCTGGCCCTTGGCATCAACTTCGACTACAGCTCCCTGGTGTACGCCAACCGCATTCTGGTGGACCTCATGAGCGCGGAGGCCGACCTTCAGAGCGCCCTGTGGCACGGCGGGGACAGCCGTCTGGCCGATGTCTTTGACGAGTGTCTGGCCGCCGTTGGCAAGCCGGTCAGCGCCCTGAACAAGCGGGACCGGATGAAGATCATCGCCCTTCTGGACCAAAAGAACGCTTTCTCCTTCCGCAAGTCGGTGCCTTTTGTGGCCAAGCGGCTCCAGGTCTCCCGGTATACGGTCTATAAATACCTGGGTGAGCTGACCGGCGCCCATGCGGAGGAGAGCGAGGAGGAATAACGCCATGTACGAGGAAAAAATCAACGCCTATTTTGACGCCCCTGAGCGCCGGGCTGAGCTGGTGGAGGCCATCTCCCGGCTGGTACGCATTCGCAGCGTGCGGGAGGAGCCCTTGCCTGGCATGCCCTTCGGCCCCGGCCCCGCCGCCGCCCTGGCGGAGGGTCTGAAGCTGGCCGAAGAGCTGGGCTTTGCCACCCGCAACTACGATAACTACGTGGGCACCGCCGATCTCAACGACAAGGAGACCGCCCTTCACATTCTCTGCCACCTGGACGTGGTGGGCGAGGGCACCGGCTGGACAGTGACGGAGCCCTATGCGCCCAAGGAGGTGGACGGCATGCTCTACGGCCGGGGCACCGACGATGACAAGGGCCCCGTGGCCGCTGTCCTGCTGGCCATGAAGGCCGTGAAGGAGCTGGGCGTCCCCCTCCGGCGCAACGCCCGCCTGCTGATGGGCACCGACGAGGAGAGCGGTTCCAGCGACATCGCCTACTACTACGCCCGGGAGCCCTACGCCCCCTATGCCTTCTCCCCCGACGCGGAGTTCCCCCTCATCAACATCGAGAAGGGCAGCTATAAGCCGGTGTTCACCAAGTCCTGGCCCGCGGAGACCGCCACCCCCCGGGTGACCGAGTTCCGCGGCGGCTTCCGCATCAACGTGCTCCCGCCGGAGGCCGAGTGCTTGGTGGCCGGCCTGTCCGCCGACGCCGCCCGCCCCTATTGCGACCGGGCCGCCGCCGAGACCGGCGTGCGCTACGAGCTGCGCGAGGAGGGGGACAGCCTGCACATCCTCTGCCGCGGCAAGGGCGCCCACGCCTCCCTGCCGGAGGAGGGCGTCAACGCCATCACCGGCCTGCTCCATCTGCTCTGCTCCCTTCCCCTGGCCAAGGTGGGCTCCACCGCCGCCCTCCGCGCCCTGAGTGCCCTCTTCCCCCACGGCGACTGCGCCGGCAAGGCCCTGGGCATCGCCCAGTCCGATGAGCTGTCCGGGGCGCTGACCCTGGCCTTTTCCCTGCTGACCGTCAACGGTACTGGCCTGGAGGGCCAGTTTGACAGCCGGGTACCCATCTGCGCCAACGATGAGAACTGCCGCACCGCCGCAGAGGCATCTTTTTCCAAGTTTGGCTTTTCCGTCTCCGGCGAGATGGACGCTCCCCACCACACCCCCGCTGACTCCCCGCTGGTCAAGGCCCTGCTCAAGTGCTACGAGCAGTACACCGACTACAAGGGGGAGTGCCTGGCCATCGGCGGAGGCACCTACGTCCACGATATTCCCGGCGGCGTGGCTTTCGGCTGCTGTATGCCCGGCTTTAACGGCAACATGCACGGCGCCGACGAGCACACCTGCATTGCCGACCAGCTCACCGCCGCCAAGATCTTTACCCAGGCCATCATCGACCTGTGCGGCTGAGTCCGCCTTCAGCCCCCTTGAGCAAAGCCCATGGGCTTTGCTGCGGCAATTCCGCCGCAGGCCGTTCCCCATCCGGTCCGCGCCCCGGCGCGTACTATATAAAATAAAGAGAACCGGAACCCAAAAAAGAGAAGAGAAAGCGAGGAACCCCTATGCGCAAAATCTGGAAACGTGTTACCGCAGCCGCTCTGTCCCTCACCTTCGTCCTATCCCTTTCCGCCTGCGGCGGCGGTCTCAGCGCCGACGATGCCACCACGTATGTTCAGGGTATTCTGGACGAGAACTACAAAGGCGTTTATGATCCCGACTTCCTGGAGCTGATCGACATTACCGAGAATGAGGCTGAGGAAACCTACCTGTCCAGCCTGGAGACCGAGGCTGACTTTTTCGCCTCCGCCTTCCTGATCGACGACCTGACCGACGAACTCAAGGCCGAGGTAGTTGACATGTATAAGCAGGTCTACGCCAAGGCCAAGTACACCGTGGATACCGCCACGGAGGTGGACGACGGCACCTTCGGCGTCAAAGTCACTGTGGAGCCTCTGGACGTATTTGACCGGGTTGCCGAGGCCCTGTGGGGCGACACCCCCGACGCCCGCGCCGAAGCTCTCTACAGCCAGGACGTGGACTCCATGACCGATGAGGAGTACGCCGCTTATGACGCGGAGTGGTGCCGCCTGGTCATCGACCTGACCTTGGAAAAGCTGCCCGAGGCGGAGTATCTGGAGGCCCAGAGCAAGGTGGTGCAGATCACCCTGGGCGACGACAACTACTGGTCCCTGGATGAGCAGGATTTCAGCGACCTGGACTGGCTGATCCTTGACTACAACTTCTGAGTACACATGCGCCGCAGATTGGTTTCAGTCTGCGGCGCCTTTGCGTTACATGGGGCATCTGTCATGCGAAAAATGGCCCGCGCCAGATGCCGCCCCGAACGGCAGGCCGTACACTTCCTCACATCTGTGTGAGTTTATCACAGACGGCAGCCCCGTCCATCCCCTATACTGGGCGCATCTCAGTAAGGGGGTTGCCTATGGATTTGCGAAAACACCACCGAAGAACGGCAAAGATCGGGGCGGATTGCGTGGCCTGCGGCTGCTGTGTCCGCGTCTGTCCCTTCTCCGCCATCCGAATCTGGAACGGTATCACAGCCCGGGTGGATGCAGACCGATGCGTCGGCTGCGGCAAGTGCGCGGCGGAGTGCCCGGCTACCATAATTACACTGGAGGAGAATCGCCCATGAAAAAGCGCTGGTATGACTTCCTCTGGATCGCCTCTCTCCTCTATCTGGTGTTGGGCTTCTTCAACATCCTCTTTACCTGGTTGGGCCTCCTCTGCTTTTTCATCCCTCTGGTCATCGCCTTTGCGGGCGGGGATAAGGGCTACTGCAACCGCTTTTGTGGACGGGGACAGTTGTTCAGCCTGCTGGGTGGACGCTTCGGCCTCTCCCGGCGGGCCGATATTCCCCGGTGGATGAAAAGCAAGGCGTTCCGCTACGGGTTTTTGGGCTTTTTTCTGCTGATGTTCTTCCAGATGCTCTGGAGCACATATCTGGTCTTTGCCGGCGCGCAGGAGCTGCGCCAGGCCGTCACTCTGCTTTGGACGTTCCGGCTGCCTTGGCACTGGGCCTACTATGGAACCCTCTTTTCCCCCGGCGTGGCCCAATTCGCCTTTGGCTTTTACAGCGTCATGCTCACCTCTACGGTGCTGGGGCTGGTCACAATGGTGCTTTTCAAACCCCGCTCATGGTGTGTGTATTGCCCTATGGGCACCATGACCCAGCTTATCTGCCGGGGGAAGCACCGGGGAGAGGCCGCCCTCCACTCCCCGGCACAAGGTAGTTGACATTTTCCCCTCCGTCCCGTATACTATAAAGTATAGAAGTCCTACTGAAGTTCATATGGTCGGATGATGGGGTGGGGAGAGCGCGGCACACCGCCGCCGCCGAAGGGGCAGCGCAGTGATCTCTCAGGCAGAAGGACCGGCCCCGGACGAGGCTCTGGAAAGCGGACCGCAGTCCGCGCCGACGGGGGCAAAACTCTCAGGCAACCGAACAGAGGCGCATGGCAGCATTGCCATGCGCTTTTTTTGACCCCAATTTTAAAGGAGGGCATGGAAATGGAACGCAAAACTCCGCTCTACGACCGCCACACGGCGGCGGGGGGCAAGCTGGTTCCCTTTGCCGGATGGCTGCTGCCGGTGCAGTACTCCGGCGTCATCGCCGAGCATAGGGCCGTGCGCACCGGCTGCGGCCTGTTCGACGTCAGCCACATGGGAGAGCTGCTCCTCCGGGGCCCCGACGCCCTGGCCAACCTCAACCGGCTCATGACCAACGACTTTTCCGGCATGGCGGACGGCCAGGCCCGCTATTCCCCCATGTGCTACGAGGACGGAGGCGTGGTGGACGATCTGATCGTCTACCGCTGTTCGGACACGGCCTGGCTGGCGGTGGTCAACGCCTCCAACATCGGCAAGGACCGGGATTGGATGACCGCCCACCTGGCCGGGGACTGCACTTTGGAGGATCTCTCCGATCAGACGGCCCAGCTCGCCCTCCAGGGGCCCGGTGCGGAGGCGCTGCTGCGCACCCTGACGGCGGACCTTCCGGCGAAGAACTACACCGCCGTGCTCCACGGCACGGTGGACGGCCGGCCCTGCCTGGTCTCCCGCACCGGGTACACCGGCGAGGACGGCTTTGAGCTCTACTGCGCCCCGGCGGACGCCCCCGCCCTTTGGGACGCGCTGACGGCCGCCGGGGCCCTCCCCTGCGGCCTGGGGGCCCGGGATACCCTGCGGCTGGAGGCCGCCATGCCCCTCTACGGCCACGAGCTCTCTCCCTCCATCAACCCCTACGAGGCGGGGCTGGGCATCTTCGTCAAGCTTGAGAAGCCCGACTTCATCGGCAAGGCCGCCCTGGAGCGGGCCCGCCCCGTGTCCCGCCGCCGGGTGGGTCTCCAGATGACCGGGCGCGGCATCGCCCGGGAGGGCTGCCCGGTGTACGACGGCGGGCGGCAGGTGGGCGTGGTCACCTCCGGCACCCACTGCCCCTGGGTGGGGCAGGCGGTGGCCCTGGCCCTGGTGGACGCGGCGTACAAGGAACCGGGCACCCCGCTCCAGGTGGACGTGCGGGGCCGCCGGGTGGACGCCCAGGTGGTCAAAACGCCCTTCTACCGGCGGGGATAAGGGTAAACCGGCCACGCCGGCTGCCGCCCCTTCCCAGCTCATTTTATAAAAACAATTTTAAATTATACAGGAGGTTATTACTATGAACATTCCCGAGGAACTGCGCTATACCAAATCCCACGAGTGGCTCAAGGAGGAGGACGGCGTCTGCACCGTCGGCCTCACCGACTTCGCCCAGCACGCCCTGGGGGATATCGTCTTTGTCAACCTGCCCCAGGAGGGGGACCCTGTCACCGCCGGGGAGGCCCTCGGCGATGTGGAGTCGGTGAAGGCGGTGTCCGACGTGCTCTCCCCTGTGTCCGGTGTGGTAAAGGCGGTCAACGAGGAGCTGCTGGACAATCCCGCCCTGGTGAACGAGGACCCCTACGGGGCCTGGCTGATCCAGGTGGAGCAGATGACCGATGAGGAGGAGCTGCTGGACGCGGCGGCCTACGAGGCCCACTGTGCCGCGGAGGAGGGCTGACATGGCCGGATATCTGCCCGCCGCGGCGGCGGAGCGGGCCGCCCAGTACGCCGCCCTGGGCCTGTCCGGCCCGGAGGCGCTGTACCGGGACGTGCCGGAGTCCGTGCGCCTCACCGCCCCCCTGAACCTGCCCCCTCCCCAGTCGGAGCTGGAGGTCCGCCGCACCCTGGAGGCCCTGGCGGAGCAGAACCTCCGCTTCCGCACCATCCTGCGGGGGGCCGGGGCTTACGACCACTACATCCCCGCGGCGGTGAGCCGCATCGCCTCTAAGGAGGAGTTCGTCACGGCCTATACCCCCTATCAGGCGGAGATCAGCCAGGGGGTGCTCCAGTCCATCTTCGAGTTCCAGACCATGATCTGTGAGCTCACCGGCCTGGACGCGGCCAACGCCTCGGTGTATGACGGGGCCTCCGCCGCGGCGGAGGCGGTGGCCATGTGCCGGGAGCGGAAGCGGACGAGGGCCGTGGTGTCCGCCGCCGCCCACCCGGACGTGATTTCCACTATCCGGACCTACAGCTTCGGCGCGGGTACCGAGGTGGCGGCGGCCCCGGCGGAAAACGGCGTCACCGATCTCACCGGACTGCTGGATGAGACCACCGCCTGCGTCTATGTCCAGCAGCCCAACTTCTTCGGCCAGCTCGAGGATCTGCCCGCCCTGGCCGCCCAGGTACACGCCGCCGGGGCCAGACTGATCGTCGGGGTCAACCCCGCCGCCCTGGGGGTGCTGGAGTCCCCCGGCGCCTGCGGGGCGGACATCGCCGTGGGCGAGGGACAGCCCCTGGGCCTCCCCCTGTCCTGGGGCGGGCCCTACCTGGGCTTCATGGCCGCCTCCCAGTCCCTCATGCGCAGGCTGCCCGGCCGCATCGTGGGAGAGACCCGGGACAGCCAGGGAGAGCGGGCCTTTGTCCTCACCCTGCAGGCCCGGGAGCAGCACATCCGCCGGGAGAAGGCCTCGTCCAACGTGTGCTCTAACGAGGCGCTGTGCGCCCTCACCGCCTCCGTCTACCTGTCCCTCATGGGGCCGGACGGGCTTCGGCAGGTGGGCGAGCAGTGCCACGCTAAGGCCCACTACCTGGCCGCAGAGCTGTGCCGGCTGCCCGGCGTGTCCCTGCGCTACCCCGGCCCCTTCTTCCACGAGTTTGTCACCGATCTGCCCGAACCCCAGAAGGTGCTTTCCGCCCTGGAGGCGCGCGGCATCCTGGGGGGCTGGCCGGTGGAGGGCGGGCTGCTGTGGTGCGCCACGGAGAAGCAGAGCCGCGCCGAGCTGGACGAGGCCGTGTCCATTGTCAAGGAGGTGCTGGACAGATGAAGCTGATTTTTGAGCGCAGCCGCCCTGGCCGGGGGAACGATCTTCTGCCGTCTCTGGACGTGCCCGCCGCCCCCCTGCCGGAGAAGTACCGGCGGAAAACGGTCCCCCGCCTGCCGGAGCTGGGGGAGAGCGACCTGTCCCGCCACTATCAGGCCCTCGCCCGCCGGGCCTTCGGCGTGTGCGACGGCTTCTACCCACTGGGCTCCTGTACCATGAAGTACAACCCCAAGCTGGGGGAGGAGGCCGCCGCCCTGCCCGGCTTTACCGGTCTGCACCCCCTCCAGCCCGCCCACACCGTCCAGGGCGCTCAGGCCGTCCTGGCCCGGGCAGAGCACCTGCTCTGTGAGATCACCGGCATGGATGCCGTCACCCTCCAGCCCGCCGCAGGAGCCCATGGGGAATTCCTGGGCTTGCTGCTCATCAAGGCCTACCACCACAGCCAGGGGGACACGGGCCGCACGGTGATCCTGGTGCCCGACTCCGCCCACGGCACCAACCCGGCCTCCGCCGCCATGGCGGGCTTCACCGTCAAAAACATCCCCTCCACCCCCGAGGGGCTGGTGGATCTGGAGGCCCTGCGGGCCGCCTGCGGCCCCGACACGGCGGGGCTGATGCTCACCAATCCCAACACCGTGGGGCTCTTCGAGAAAGACATCCTGGAGCTCACCGCCCTCGTCCACGCCGCCGGGGGCCTCGTCTACTACGACGGGGCCAACCTCAACGCCATCATGGGGGTGGCCCGGCCGGGCGACATGGGCTTCGACGTGTGCCACCTCAACCTCCACAAGACCTTCGCCACCCCCCACGGCGGCGGCGGCCCGGGCAGCGGTCCGGTGGGGTGCAAGTCGTTTCTGGCCCCCTTCCTGCCCGGTTCCGCCCTGTGCCGCAACGGCGGAGAGCACTCCATCGGCCAGGTGCGGGCCTTCCACGCCAACTTCCTGGTGGTCGTCAAGGCCCTGGCCTACCTGCTGCGGCTGGGAAACACCGGCGTGGCCGAGGCCGCCCACACGGCGGTGCTCAACGCCAACTATCTCAAAAGGAAGCTGGAGGAGGCGGGCTATACCGCCGCCTTCCCCGGCCTGTGCATGCACGAGTTTGTGCTCACCCTGGAGGAGCTGAAGAAGGAGACGGGGGTATCCGCCCTGGACGTGGCCAAGGCCATGCTGGACGCGGGCATCCACCCGCCCACCATGTATTTCCCCCTGATCGTCCACGAGGCGCTGATGTTCGAGCCCACCGAGACCGAGTCCCCCGAGACGCTGGACGAGGCGGCGGCGGTGCTGGCGGAGATTCTGCGCCGGGCGAAGGAGGAGCCGGAGGCCCTCCACGCCGCCCCGGCGAGCACGCCTGTGGGCCGCCCCGACGAGACCGCCGCCGCCCGCCGCCCGGTGGTGCGGTACGCCTTCCCGGAGGGCTGAGCCGTGTATGAGCTGATTGTCATCGGCGGAGGGCCCGGCGGCTGCGCCGCCGCCCTCCGGGCCGCGCAGGGCGGCCTGTCCGTGGCCCTCTTTGAGCCCCGCCAGGTGGGGGGCACCTGCCTCAACCGGGGGTGCGTCCCCACCAAGGCCCTCCTCCACGGGGCGGGACCGGGCTGTGACTGGCCCGCCCTGGCCGCAGAGGTGGAGCGGGTGGTGTCCACCCTCCGCGCCGGCCAGGAGAAGCAGCTCCGGGCCGCCGGGGTGGAACTCATCCCTTACCGGGCGGTGGTCACCGGCCCCCACACGGTGGAGGCGGGGGGCGCGGCCTACGAGGCGGCCCACATCCTGGTCGCCGCGGGTTCCGAGCCCGCCCTGCCCCCCATCCCCGGCCTGGACACACCCGGTGTAGTCACCAGCGACGGCCTGCTGTCCGATCTGCGTCCCCTGGACCGTCTGGCCATCATCGGCGGCGGAGTGATCGGGGTGGAGCTGGCGTGTGTCTGGGCCGCCGCAGGCGCCCGCGTCACCATCCTGGAGGCGGCCCCCCGCCTCCTGCCCACCCTGGAGCGGGAGCTGGGCCAGAGTCTGGCCGCGCAGCTCAGGCAGGACGGGGTGGAGGTGTTCACCGGAGCCGGCGTCACCGGCGTCGCCCCCGGCCCTGCCGTCGCCTTCACCCACCGGGGGGAGGCGTACCGGCTGGAGGCCGACGCCGTTCTGGTGGCCACCGGGCGGCGGCCCGCCACTGGCGGCCTCTTTACCGGGGACCTCCTGCCGGAGCTGGAGCGGGGGTTCCTCCGGGTGGACGGACAGTTCCGCACCTCCATCCCCTCCCTTTACGCCATCGGGGACGCCATCGGCGGGGCCATGCTGGCCCACAAGGCGGAGGCGGAGGGGCGCTTTGTGGCCGACCTCCTGCTGGGCCGCGCCCCCCTCCGCGGAGTGGCCCCCATCCCCGCCTGCGTCTACACCAGCCCAGAGCTGGCCCAGGTGGGACTCACCGCCGACGAGGCCAGGGCCCGGGGCATCCCCTGTGCCGCCGGCAAGTGTGTGCTGGGGGGCAACGCCCGTACCCTCATCGAGGGGGGGAAGCGGGGCTTTGTCAAGCTGGTATTCCACCGGGAGAGCCGCGCCCTGTTGGGGGCTCAGTTGTGCTGTTACCGGGCCACCGATCTCATCTCCGAGCTCGCCCTGGCGGTCACGCTGGAGCTGACGGCGGAGCAGCTGCTCCGCCCGGTGCGCCCCCATCCCACCTTTGCCGAGGCCATTTCCGAGGCCGTGGAGGCGGCCTTCCCCCTCTCCTAGCCCCTTTTTTCCACAAAGAGGCGTCCGCTGCCGGCGGGCGCCTCTTTTCTTTCCACATTCACTCCCTCAAATTCGACCATTCTCGCCGTTCTCTCCACTTCTTCGCGCTTTCGTTGACAGAAGTCCTCTCTGCGGGTGACATAACCGCCCTCCCGTGTCGAAACCTGCGGTGATCGCTCCTTTACAAATGCTGGAAAATACAATATAATGGTCTTACGGATCAAAGAAGAAGGGAGCAGATACAAGATGAGGGAACTATTAGTCGATACCTGTACGGGGGAAGAGGAGGACGGCACTGCACACTCCTTCCAGTATTACATTCTGGTGGACGAGATGGAGCTGAGCGGCGGCCTGTCCTGCGAGAGCTATGGAGTTAAGGTGGCAGGACCGGGCGGAGAGGAGGCATCGGTGCCCAACATCACGGTCAGCGTGGAGCGCATTGACCAGCTTCTGGAGCTCCTCCGGCGCAACTGCGTCTCCCCCGTCACCCTGCGGGACGTGGTTCTTGATTGGCTTTAAAAGTACCCGTTCCGCCATGACACAAGGGTTACGCGCCGCTTTTGATTGACATACCTTCCAAAATCCGCTATTATGTGTGTAATGCCGCGCGTGTGGCGGCTGATCCAAGGAGGGTATGCAATTGTGAAAGAGAGAGAGACCTTTGCGTCCCGGCTGGGCTTTGTGCTCATCTCTGCCGGGTGCGCCATCGGCCTGGGCAACGTCTGGCGGTTCCCCTACATCGTGGGGCAGTACGGCGGCGCGGCCTTTGTGCTGATCTATCTGCTGTTCCTGGTCATCATGGGCCTGCCCATCATGGCCATGGAGTTTTCCGTGGGCCGGGCCAGCCGGAAGAGCATCCTGGCCTCCTTTCAGGTCCTGGAGCCCAAGAGGAGCAAGTGGCACTGGTACGGCTGGTTCGGCATGGCGGGCAATTACCTGCTGATGATGTTCTACACCACCATCGCCGGCTGGCTGCTGCTTTACTTCTTCAAGGTGGCTGCCGGCGAATTCCGGGGCCTGGATGCCGCCGGTGTGGAGACCGCTTTCGGCGCCATGCAGGGCAACGTAGGAATTCAGCTTCTGTTCATGGGCATCGTGGTGGTGCTTGGTATGCTGATCTGCAGCCGCGGCCTGAAAAACGGCGTGGAGAAGGTCAACAAGGCCATGATGCTCTGCCTGCTGGCCCTGCTGGTAGTGCTGGCCGTCCGCGCTCTCACCCTTCCCGGTGCCATGGAGGGCGTGAAGTTCTACCTGGTGCCCAACTTCCACAACCTGATGTACGATGCCGACGGCAGCTTTCGGCTGTTCCGCGCCATCTATGACGCCATGGGACAGGCCTTCTTCACCCTCAGCCTGGGTATTGGCGCCATGGCCATTTTCGGCAGCTACATCGGCAAGGAGCGCCGCCTGTTCGGCGAGGCCATCAACGTGGGCGTTCTGGACACCTGCGTTGCCTTTGTCTCCGGCCTGATCATCTTCCCCTCCGCCTTCGCTTTCGGCGTCAACCCCGGCCAGGGCCCCAGCCTGATCTTTGTGACCCTGCCCAATGTGTTCAACGCCATGCCGGGCGGCCAGCTCTGGGGCGCGCTGTTTTTCGTTTTCCTGTTCTTTGCCGCCCTGTCCACCGTAACCGCCGTGTTTGAGAATATCCTCGCCTGCTGGATGGACCGCTTCGGTATCTCCCGTGGCAGGGCGGTACTGGCCAATCTGGTGCTCATCTTCCTGCTGAGCCTGCCCTGTCTGCTGGGCAACAACCTGTGGAGCGGCGTGAAGTCCCTGGGCATGGGCATTATGGACTGGGAGGATTTCCTGGTGAGCAACAACCTGCTCCCCATCGGCTCCATGATCTACCTGCTGTTCTGCTGTGTATCCAGAAAGTATGGCTGGGGCTACGACCACTTCCTGGAGGAAGCAAACCAGGGCAGAGGCGTCCGCTTCCCCGCCCAGTTCCGCCTCTACTTCAAGTACGTCCTGCCCGTCATTGTGCTCATCATCTTCATCATGGGCTACTGGGACAAGTTCAAGCCCTTTATCGTGGCCGCCCTCGGCGCCTAACGACTGAAAAAACTCCTGCCGGACTCATCCGGCAGGAGTTTTTTCACGCTCCGCCCAGGTGTAGAGGAGGACAGCTCCCAGCACCGCCGCGCCTCCGGCAAGCTGGAGTGGACCGGGCACCTCTCCGAACAGAGGGATGGCCGCCAGGGAGGAGAAGACCGGCTCACACAGCTTTGCGGCGGACACATAGGATGGGGACAGGTACTTCAGGCACCAGCTAAACAGGCTGTGTCCCAGGAGAGTGCACAGCACCGCCAACGCCAGACCAATGAGCCACTCCCGGCCGCCGTAGCCCGTCAGGGGCGTCCCCGCCGCAGCGGTGCCCAACAGCAGGGTGAGAAAGCAGGCCAGATAGGTCAGAAAGGTGTAGACCGTGGTAGACAGATGGCCCCGCTGTATCCGTCCGATGAGGGTATAGACGGCGGCGGCCGAGGCCGTAGCCAGGGCCAGCAGGTTGCCGGACAGCTCCCCTGCCCCGCCGCCTCCGGAGAGGGCCAGCAGGGCGCTGCCCCCAAAGGCCAGGAGAATGGCCCACACCCCCAGCCGTGGGATTTTTCCATGCAGGAACAGGGCGAAGCCCATGGCGGTGAAAATCACCTCGGTGCTCACCAGCACCGTGGAGGAGGCCACGCTGGTACGCTTAAGGGACTCAAACCATGTGAGGAAGTGGAGTGCAAGCAGAACGCCGCTGGCCCCGCACAGGACCAAATCCCGCGCCGTCACCCGCCTCAGTTCCGCACGGCACCGCAGGAGCACTACCGGAAGCAACAGGAGCACCGTCCAGCCCAGGCGGTAGGCTGCGGTCACCCCGGACGGCGCCTGGGAAAACCGCACCAGAATGGCCGAGGCGGAGACGCCCAGCACACCCACCATGAGAATCAGTTTTGCGTTCCGCTCCGCTATGGAACCCCTCCCCCGCTGTGATAGAAAGCGGAGGCCCTCCGGGGAGGGCCTCCGCTGTATTGGTGGCGCAATGTGCCTCTTACTTCGCGGCCTTGGCGGCGCGGATGGCCTCGATGAGCATGGGGGTGACCTTGTAGAGGTCGCCCACGATGCCGTAAGAAGCCACGTCGAAGATGGGGGCGGACTCGTTCTTGTTCACCGCGATGATGCACTCGGAGTCCTGCATGCCAGCCAGGTGCTGGATGGCGCCGGAGATGCCCAGGGCCACATAGATGCGGGGGTGCACTGTCTTGCCGGTCTGGCCCACCTGGTGGTCGGCGGAGATCCAGCCCGCGTCGACACAGGCGCGGGAGGAGCCCACGACGCCGCCCAGGACGCCCGCCAGCTCCTCAGCCAGCTTGATGCCGCCCTCGACGTCCTTGCTGATGCCGCGGCCCACGGAAACCACCACGTCGGCGCCGATCAGATCGACCAGCTTCTTGGCGGCCTTCTTGACCTCCAGCACATCCACATGGATGTCGGACTTGTCCAGCTTCACGTCCACGTTGACGATCTCCGTCTTCGCGGCGCCGGCCTCGTCATAGGGCTGGGTCTGCATGACGCCGGGACGCACGGTGGACATCTGGGGACGGAAGCGGGGGCAGATGATGGTGGCCATCAGGTGACCGCCGAAGGCCGGACGGGTCATCTTCAGGTTGGTGTTCTCCTCGAACTTGGTGTTGTCCACGTCGATGGTGGAGGTGGTCTTCAGGAAGGCCTTGTACTTCTCCACGTCCACGTCCAGGTGGGTGCAGTCGGCGGTCAGGCCGGTGTGCAGGCGGGCCGCGCAGCGGGGGCCCAGGTCACGGCCGATGTTGGTGGCGCCGATGAGGAAGATCTCGGGCTTCTTGTCCTCCACCAGGTCACAGATGACCTTGGTGTAGGCGTCGGTGGTGTAGACGTCCAGCAGCTCGTGGTTGCAGTAGTACACCTTGTCGGCGCCGTAGCCGCCCAGGGCCTTCAGGTAGTCCTCCTTGATGTCCTTGCCCAGCACCACGCCGCACAGCTCCACGCCCAGGTCGTTGGCCAGCTTGCGGCCCTCGGAGAGGAGCTGGTAGCTGGTGGACATAATCACGCCCTCGCGCTGCTCACAGAAAACCCATACGCCCTTGAAGGCGGCGGTATCCTTACTATCAAAAGCCATTGTGTTGCTCTCCTTTCACTCTATCAGATGATGTGCTTGTCGTTGAGGATGGAGACCAGCTTCTCGACGGTCGCCTTGTCGGCGCCCTCCATCATCATACCGGCGCCCTTCACCGGGGGAGAGAAGGACTTGTACACATTCGTGGGAGAGCCTTTCAGGCCGATGGTATCCACGTCGATGAGGGGATCGTCCTTCAGAGTCTCGTAGTTGTAGATCTCCAGAGGCTTGTTGTAGCACTCCATGATGCCGCCCACGCTCATGTAGCGGGCGTCGTTCAGCTCCTTCACGCAGGTCAGCAGGCAGGGCGTCTGAACCTTGATGGTCATGTAGCCGTCCTCCAGCAGACGCTTCACGGTGACGGCCTTGTTCTCCACCGCGATCTCCGCCACATAGGAGACCTGGGGCAGGTGCAGCTTCTCGGCGATCTGGGGGCCCACCTGGGCGGTGTCGCCGTCGATGGCCTGGCGGCCGCAGAACACGATGTCGTCCTCGTCCACGCCCACCTTCTTGATGGCGGCGGCGAGAATCTGGGAGGTGGCGTAAGTATCGGAACCGCCGAACTCGCGGGCGGAGACCAGCACGGCCTCATCGCAGCCCATGGCCAGCAACTCACGCAGCATCCCCTCGGCGGGAGGGGGGCCCATGGAGACCACAACCACCTTGCAGCCGGTGGCGTCCTTGATGCGCAGCGCGGCCTCAACCGCAGCCAGGTCGTCGTGGTTGGTGATGGTGGCCATGGCCGCGCGGTCCATGGTGCCGTCTTCCTTCACCGCCACCACGCCGGAGGTATCAGGTACCTGCTTGACACAAACGATGCATTTCATATCGTAATTTTCCCTCCAGTTCCTTTAGTTCACGCCCAGGTTGGCGGAGATGACCATGCGCTGCACCTCGCTGGTACCCTCGTAGATCTCGGTGATCTTCGCGTCGCGCATCATGCGCTCCATGGGGTACTCACGGGTGTAGCCATAGCCGCCGAACAGCTGCACGCAGCGGCGGGTCACGTCGCTGGCCGTCTCAGCCGCCACCAGCTTGGCCATGGCGGCGTCCACAGTGTAGGGCTCGTGGTTCTCCTTCTTCATGGCCGCGGAGTACACCAGCCACTTGGCCGCCTCGGTCTTGGCGTGCATGTCAGCCAGCTGGAACTGGGTGTTCTGGAACTGGGAGATGCGCCGGCCGAACTGGACGCGCTCCTTGGTGTACTTGATGGTCTCCTCGATGGCTCCCTCGGCCAGACCCAGGGCCTGGGAGGCAATACCGATACGGCCGCCGTCCAGGGTCTTCATGGCGATGCCGAAGCCCTTGCCCTGCTTGCCCAGCAGGCGGTCCTTGGGGATAATGCAGTCCTCCATAATCAGCTCACAGGTGGAGGAGCCCTTGATGCCCATCTTCTTCTCGTGCTTGCCCACGGAGAAGCCGGGGTCGGTGCGCTCCACGATGAAGGCGGAGATCTCCTTCTTCTTGCGGCCGCGCTTGTCGGTGGTAACGCCGGTGATGGCAAAGATCACGAACACGTTGGCGTAGCCGGCGTTGGTGATGAAGATCTTGGAGCCGTTGAGGATCCAGTTCTCCCCCTTCTCGTCCAGCACGGCGGTGGTCTGCTGGCCCTGGGCATCGGTGCCGGCGCCAGGCTCGGTCAGGCCGAACGCGCCGATCCACTCGCCGGAGCACAGCTTGGGCAGGTAATACTTCTTCTGCTCCTCGGTGCCGTTCTCATAGATGGGAGCGCAGCACAGGGAGGTGTGGGCGGAGATGATAACGCCGGTGGTGCCGCAGACCTTGCTCATCTCCTCGACGGCCATGACATAGGACAGAACGTCCGCGCCGGCGCCGCCGTACTCCTTGGGGAAATAGATGCCCATCATCCCCAGCTTCGCCATCTTCTTGACGGTTTCCTCGGGGAACGCCTCGTTCTCGTCCACCCACTCGGCCAGGGGCTTGACTTCATTTTCGGCGAAGTCACGGTACATCTTGCGGAGCATTTCCTGCTCTCTGGAAAGGTGCAGATCCATTTGTTGCCTTCCTCCTAAGATTTATATTTCAGAACGGGCGGGCGGGAGTCAGGGGCTCCCGCCCGTCGTTGCTCGCATAGGGAACTGCGTCTGCCCTGTTTACTTTTTGGAGTAGTCGTAGAAGCCGATGCCGGTCTTACGGCCCAGCTTGCCGGCGCGGACCATCTTGCGCAGCAGTAGGGAGGCGCGGTACTTGGGATCGTGGGTCTCGTCGTACAGGGTGTCCATGATGGCCAGGCATACGTCCAGGCCGATCAGATCGCCCAGGGCCAGGGGGCCCATGGGGTGGTTGGCGCCCAGCTTCATGGCGGTGTCCACGCCCTCCACACTGGCCACGCCGGTGTAGACCAGGTCGATGCCCTCGTTGATCATGGGAACCAGAATCTTGTTCACCACAAAGCCGGGGGCCTCATTGACTTCAACGGGCTCCTTGCCGATGGCGGCGGCCAGCTCGGCAATGGTCTTGTAGGTCTCATCGGAGGTGTGGGTGCCCCGGATGACCTCCACCAGCTTCATGACGGTGGCGGGGTTAAAGAAGTGCATGCCGATGAACTTGTCGGCCCGCTTGGTGGCCGCCGCGATGGCGGTGATGGAGATGGAGGACGTGTTGGAGGCCAGGATGGTCTCCGGCTTGCAGAGGCTGTCCAGCTCCGCGAAGATGCTCTTCTTGATGTCCAGGTTCTCGATGGCGGCCTCCACCACCAGATCGGCATCGGCAGCGGCGGCCAGCTCGGTGGTGAAGCTCATGTGGGACAGGATCTCAGCCTTCTTGGCCTCGTCCAGCTTGCCCTTGCTCACCAGCTTATCCAGGCCCTTGTTCAGCCGGGCCTCGCTGGCCTGGATGATCTCGTCCTTGATGTCGCGCACCACAACGTCATAGCCGTTGCGGGCAAATACCTGGGCGATGTCCAGCCCCATGGTACCGCCGCCGATGACCACAATCTTCTTCATAGTAAAAAACCTCTTTTCTATTGGTTTGATCAGAACATTCCATACCTGGTCGGACAGGTTTGCGATGACAGGCGTCATATGTACCGTTTACCGGTTCTGGAAGTGCTTCTCAGCCCGCTTCTCCAGGAACGCGCCCATGCCCTCGTTCTTGTCCTCGGTGCCGCAGGTAACGCCGAAGGCCTCGGCCTCGAAAGCGGAGCCGGTGTGGATGTCGGTCTGCATGCCCATGCGGATGCAGCGCTTGGATTCGCACACGGCGATCTGGGCGTTGGCGCAGATCGCGTTGGCCAGCTCCATGGCCTTATCCATCAGCTCCTCGGCGGGGTAGACCTCGCTGACCAGGCCGATGGCCTTGGCCTCGTCGGCCTTGATGGTCTTGGCCGTCAGAATCAGCTCCATAGCCTTGCTGACGCCCACGATGCGGGGCAGCCGCTGGGTGCCGCCGAAGCCGGGAGTAATGCCCAGGCCCACCTCGGGCTGGCCGAACCGGGCCTTCTCGCTGGCCAGTCGGATGTCGCAGGCCATGCTCAGCTCACAGCCGCCGCCCAGGGCGAAGCCGTTTACCGCCGCAATCACGGGCTTGGACAGGTTCTCCAGCTTGAGGAACACGCCGCCGCCGTGCACGCCGAACTTCTTGCCGTCGATCGAGGAGAAGCCCTTCATCTCACCGATGTCGGCTCCCGCCACAAAGGAGCGGCCCGCGCCGGTCAGAATCATCACATAGATCTCATCGTCCGCCGCCACCTGGTCGATAACCGCGTCCAGATCGCTCAGAACCTGGCTGTTCAGGGCGTTCAGGGCCTCCTGACGGTCGATCGTCACGATGCCCACATGGCCCTGCTTTTCCAGCTTCACAAATCCCATTTGTTCTGCCTCCTTAATCCAATATCAAAGCCTGCGATTATAATCGTTATTTTTTTAACACAAACCTTCCTAATAAGTATACTGCTTTCCACGCCAACAGGCAAGTGAAATGCAAGAAAAAAGCGTTATTTTTTTATCAAAATTTGTGGTCAGGATGCATAAATCAGGAAAAGGCCACTCCAGATCTCTCAGGATAATCAGCAAACCGGCCGGTTTTTCATGGCAGACCAGCCGGGCGGTCTCCACTCATACCCGCAGCCCGGCAGCGCATCCCGCACAGGCAGATCGGCCAGGGACAGGAACATGGGGCGGTATCCATTGCCCATGTGGAAGGCCCGGTATGCTGGGCCCGGTGCCCTCCCGCAGTGTTTGAACAGGAGAGCCGGCGCGCTGCTGGGGAACATCAGGGCACATGGATCACTTTGGCCGCCACGGTTGGCCCTTTCTTCCATACTACAAAGTATGAATGGATTTATCATACGCGCTTGCGGCCGTTTTGTCAAAGATTTTCCCGCGTATGGGGGACAACCCGTGGTGAATAGGGTTTAGGGAAAGGAGGGTGCGCCTTGAAACTCGACCGTACCTCTATGCTCTACGGTACCCTGATCCTCACGGGCACCAGTATCGTCTCCCAATTTCTCGGGTTCGTGTACCGCATCCTGCTCTCCCGGCTGATCGGCGCGGAGGTCATGGGGCTGTACCAGCTCATCATGCCGGTGTTCTCCGTCATCATGGCCCTCACCGCCGTGGGTCTGACGGTGGCAGTGTCCAACCTCTCCTCCCAGTATCACGCCAGGGGCAACCGGGCCGCCATCGCCCAGGTGCTCCGCCGCTGCCTGGCGGTGTTTCTCCTCCTCTTTGCGGCGGTGGCTGCGGTGGTGGTCCTGCTCTACGACCCCATCTCGGTCTATCTGCTGGGGGACGCCCGCACCCAGTTGGGCCTGCTGCTCCTGCTGCCCTGCATCCTGCTCACCGGGGTGGAAAACCTGCACAAGCACTTCTTCTATGGCACGGGCAACATCCGTCCGCCGGCGGCGGTGGAGCTGTGTGAACAGTTCATCCGCACCGGAGCGGTGCTGGGGCTGCTGGTGGTCTTTCTCCCCCAGAACCCGGAGCGGACGGTGGGGCTGATTGTCACCGGCATGATCCTGTGCGAGCTGTTCTCCGCCGTTACCCTGCTCCTGCTGGCCCGGCGGCATCTGAACCGGGCGGGCGGCCTGACCGGCGCGCCGCTGGAGCACCGGCAGCTCAACCGCCGCATCGCCTCCATCGCTGTCCCCATCGGGCTGACCAGCCTGCTGGGCAACCTGATGGGCTCGGCCACCTCTGTGCTCATCCCCCAGCGGCTGGTCCACGCGGGGGCGGAGGTCTCGGAGGCCATGAGCGCCTTCGGCGTGCTGTGCGGCATGACCCTGCCCATGCTCTGCCTGCCCACCGCCTTCATCGGGGCGCTGGGCCTGGTGCTGGTGCCCAAGCTGGCTGAAGGCGCCGCCCTGGGGCAGCGGGGTCTGGTGCAGCACCGGGTAGACCGCTCCATGCTGGCCACCTCGGTGCTGATCCTCCCCGCCATGGCCTTTCTGGTGGTGCTGGGCCCCACCCTGGGCGCCGCCCTGTTCCGGGAACCCACCGTGGGCCGCTCTATTCTCCCCCTGTCCGTCGGGGTGCTCCTGTCCTGCTACCAGTCCGTCCTCGCCTCCGCCCTCAACGGCGTGGGCCGTCCGGGGGCCGCCGCCCGCAACTCCATCCTCTGCGGCGTGGTGCAGCTCGGCTGTACCTTCTTCCTCATGGGCCTGCCCGGCGTGGGACTCAGGGGCTATGTGGCGGGCTTTCTCGCCTCCGCCGCCCTGGGGGTACTCCTCAACTGGTGGGCCGTCCGCCGGGCCACCGGCCTGCGGGCCCAGATTTTTCAGTGGTGCACCGCCCCCGCCCTCTCCGCCCTGCTCATGGGGCTGGTGATCAACCTTCTGTTCCAGGTGCTCCGCCGCGCCGGCCTGGAGGCTCTCCCCGCCGCCCTGGCCTGCCTGCTGTTCGGCGGCGTGCTCTACCTGGCCGCCCTCCAGGCTCAGGGCATCCACCTGCGCCGCCTGTTCCGCCTGTGCTGAAACCGCTTTGCAAACGTCCCGCTCCGTGCTATGATGGAGTGAAGCTGAAAAAAGGAGCGGACGTATGGGAATTCGGATTGGAATCGTCGGCGCGGGCACCACGGTGGCCATCGCCGACCGGCATGTGGAGGGCTTTCTGGCCCAGGAGGGGCGCTGTACCGTCGCCGCCGTGTGCAGCCGCACCCTGGAGGGCTGCCGGCGGCTGTGCATCCGGCACGGGCTTGACGGGGTACGGATGACCACCCGCCTGGAGGAGCTGCTGGACGTGGTGGACGCGGTGGTGCTCTGCACTCCCAACCAGTTCCACCTGCCCTATACCGAGCGCGCGGTGGAGCGGGGCAAGGCCGTGCTTCTGGAAAAACCCCTGGGGCTCCAGACCGCCCCGCCGGGGCAGGCGGAGCGGCTGCTGGCCCGGCGGGGCGCCAGGGTGATGGTGGCCTATGTCTACCGCTATACCGCCGTGGTGGGGCGGCTGCGCGCGCTCCTCCGCCAGCGGATGGGGCGGGTCTATCTGGCCCAGGCCAGCCAGGGCGGCACCCGCCTGGCCGATCCCGCGGTCCCTCTGGAGTGGCGGATGCGCCGCTCCGCCTCCGGCAGCGGTGCTCTGGGCGACTTCGGCAGCCACCTGCTGGACCTGCTCCAATATGCAGCGGGCGTGGAGCTGGCCGAGGCCGCCGGCTACGGCGGCACCTTCCTCCCCAACCGCCGGCCGGACGGCCAGGGAAACACCTGTGTGGAGAACGACGACGCCTTCGTGTTCTGCGGCCGGGGAACCGGCGGGGCGCTGTGCAGCGTCTCCGTCAGCCGGGTGGGACTGGACGGCATCCACCTGTGCATCTCCGGCGAGGGCGGGCTTCTCCGCGCCAGTGTGGAGGAAGGCGTCCTCACTTACTGGCCCAAAGCCCCGGACGGTCCCTACGCCCCGGAGGGGGAGGCGCGTTCGGAGCACCTCGCCGAGCCGCCCGGGCTCCGCTTTGCGCGGCAGGCCGCGGCGTTTTTGGATCTGGTGGAGGGCCGCCCGGTGGAGTACTGTACCCTGGAGCAGGCCGTCCACCTGGAGCGCCTGCTCACCCGCCTGGACCAGTCCGCCCAATAGACAAATCCCCCTGCCGCCGAAGTACGGCGGCAGGGGGATTCCCTTATCTCTGCATCAGCTCTCCCAGCAGCGGCTCGAACTGGACCCCCTCCAGAACCGGGGTGCCCAGCGCCAGGGTGTGGGCTGCGCACCGCTGGACAAACTCCGCCGCCCGCTGGGCCGCTGTCTCCAGCGGCTCCCCCCGGAGCATCGCCCCCAGCACCACGCTGGCGAAAAGGTCGCCGGTGCCGGGGAACTGGGCGGGCTCCTGCCTGGCCATAGCAAAACGGATGCGCCCTGTGGCCCGGTCGAAGCAGCCCGCGCCGATGGCGCCCGGCCGGAGGCTCACCCCGGTGAGCACCACCGAGCGCCGCCCATCCAGGCTCAGCCGCTCCAGCCACGCCCGCAGCCCCTCCTCGTCCCGGGGCAGATCGGCGTAGTCCTCCTCCAGCAGCAGCGCCGCCTCGGTCAGGTTGGGGGTGATCACGTCCGCCTGGGCCGCCAGATCCCGCATACGCCCGCACAGCTCCGGCGTGTAGGTGCGGTAGGGCTTCCCGTGGTCCCCCATCACCGGGTCCACCAACACCAGCGTCCCCTCCCGGCGGAACTGGCGGTAGAAGTCCTCTATCAGCCCGATCTGCCCGGCAGAGCCCAGAAAGCCGCTGTAGATGGCGTCAAAGGTCACCCCCAGCTCCGCCCAGTGGGCCGCCGTCCCCGCCATCTGGCCGGTCAGATCCAGAAAGGTGGCCTTCTCGCTGGCCGGAAACGCGGTGTGGGCGGAGAGGCAGGCGGTAAGCAGCGGGCAGCATTCCCCGCCCATGGCGGCCAATACCGGCAGCACCACCGTGGTGGAGCAGCGGCCGAAGCCGGAGATATCCTGAATCGCGGCAATCCGCGGAGCACGTTTCATGGTCGGTTTCCCCCTTGCGGTTTACGTTCTTCTCTATTATAACTGCCCGGTCCGCAGAGTGCAATTGACAATTTTGCACGGGAATAGTATACTGAGTTATCATGCGGGCGTGGTGGAACTGGCAGACTCGACGGATTTAGGTTCCGTTACCTTCATGGTGTGCGGGTTCGACTCCCGCCGCCCGCACCATCGGAGTATCCTCCGGGATACTCCGATTTTTTTATTTCTAAAATTATTCTAAAAAAGTTGTACAGAAACATGCAGCTTTTTGCCTGTTTCCCCCTATATTATGAAAAATAATTTTCTTGTACTTTTAAGGGGGAATAACTGTTGTACTATAAGCGATATTTCGGCACAATACAAAAGAGTGCAGGACTACCAAGCTGGGTCAAATGGACGCACCATTCAGAGGGCAAAACTCACTGTGAGGAATGCTTGAGGCTGGATGACTGTTGGTTTCAGAAGGAAAAAGCTCCGCTTTGTCCGCACCATCCATACTGTCACTGCACATTAGACCCGATTCCTTATACCATTGTTGTCAGCAACGCTGCAGCACATAGCGCATACAGCAAATTTGACCCATATTTGTTTAATACCAGAGGTGAACATCCACACGGGAAAGATAAACTGTTTCATGAATGGGGCTATACAGTTGTGGATGCATTTTGGCTGCAAAAAGAAATAGAACGACAGGCAAGGGAAAAGTATGTATCTGGAAATTATGAATTGGGAAGGTTAAATTTCGCAGGTCAAAGAATAAGTATCAGAATTGAAATCCCGAGAAGAAATGGCGATGGAACAGTATCGTTTATATCAGGTTGGATGGTTGAGTCTACCGGCGAGATACGACTGACAACACCGTACGGAGGTGAATAAAATGCAGATGATGGATTGTGTTGAAGTGATTGTGGAAAAAGAAAGCTATGCCCGGGAAGGCGTACACAAAGGAATGCAGGGTTGGATCTGTTATGAACAAGAAGTAGACGGTTATTGGCTGGTCAATTTCCCGCAATACGGTGAGAAAAACGATATTGCAGAGATCGACATCAAGGAAGAGGACCTTAAATATCTTCCTAATGGCATGAATGTTAAACGGAATGAGCAAATCAAGGCGCAGTTTGATGCATTAGAAAAAGGGAAAAAGGCGGAGGATATTTCCGATTATATGATTTGATTGGATAAAACTCCTTGCTTCCCGTTTACAAACCATTGATATTACTGTATTTTCCACAGATCCTTTCATGACACTCAGACCACGTCGGAGCAAACGTCAAATCGTTTGCTCCGACTTTTTTAAAAAGTCAGAGCGCATTTATTTTGCTGCTCCTCCTTCCCAAATCACAACCGTTGCGCTGGGTTGTGATTTGGGATCGCCGCTCTGCGGCGTTTTTCGATTTTGCAGAAATATCGGTTTTAACCGTTATTTGCATAAAAATAACCAGACCTTTCGGTGTGGTTATTTTTATGAATACCGTGAGGACTTCACATACCCGGCGGAAGTGAATTCCGCCTGCGCCAAGATTTTTGAATGCCCCCACCCAATTCGAACAGTTTACATGAGACTGGCGGATAGGGGGGTATAGCTGAAAGCCTTATCATGACAGGACTTTCAGCTATTTCTGTATTCACTTCGGAGATGAGGCATGAAAGTGCAAACGAGCTGAAATCGAGATACAAAATGGAAGATTTTTGGGATCTGCCCCCCTGTGTCATAACCACATGAGATTAATATTGAGTTGTATAAAATAGGAATACTTGATATAATTACAGCAATACTCTGGGAGAAAAATGTGTAAAGGGTGGCTGTTATGACAGGAAAGCAGTGGTTTGCGCGACAGAAAAAAGAACAGATTGCGCAGCTAACATGTCAACTGGACGCACTGCTTCCTGGTATCTTGCGGCGCCATGCCTTCAGCAAAGACAATCCAGATGACTTCAAATCTCAGCAATTATCCCTCCACGCAAAAATCGGAGGGAAGCACACGACGTATCTTAATGTTACAGATGACGTGATAAGCTCACCTGAGGAATTTGCCGCCCGTTGGTTCAAGGGGCTTATAAACCACATAAAGACCGTCGATGCGGGAAAAGAGGCATCCAGGGCGGCGTATAAGTTTCAGCAGCAACTGACAAGTGATCCGGAACTCTTAGAATATGTGACTCTTTTTTTAAAGCGCACATATTGGCGCAACTGCGATGCCTTGGCAAAAAAACGCCCTAAAAAGGAAGAAGCAGCACTTTGGATTGGGCAAACAAATGCAAGCTACGGACTTCTCATCACCCCTCGTTTTAAAAATGGAGAATGGGAAAACGATGTCAGTGAAATTCGACATTTTAAACCAAACTACTGGACCATCGGACATGTCCTGGAGACAGGACTTGTCGTTCCCCATTCACCGCAAAGAATAGAGTTTTTTACGATAGAACAATACCTGGTATTTTTTCAAAATATTATGGTTCGACAAACGAGATCACCCTATGAAATGGAGATTGCCAAAAAGTATTGCGAGTTGGTGTTAAGCAGCAAGCAGCCATACGAAATTCCGCTCTTGATCCCAGAATTGCGATATGGCGGTCTTCAGACACAGCACAGGTATCGGTTGGATTTCACGATTATTAATCCCTATACATTGCAGAAACAGGGATTTGAATTTTCTCCCTGGTCAACACATGGGTACTTATCCAGGACAAAGGAAAAAAATCAAAAAGAAATCAATTTAGAGGCCAGAGCCAATTTTGAAAAAGAGATGCAGAAGCACAAAGAATATTACCGAAAGTTTAATATTTTTACTTTAATATATACAGACTCAGACCTGCAAAATCTCGATCAAATATTTAAAGAAATGCAACAGTATTTAAAGCCTGAGCACGAAAACAGACAGATACTTGAAGCGACACTTGAGGAATTCAAACGGTTTTCTTTATAGAATCAACCTTAATCCCAAGCCCTTATCAAAATGCATTTTTTATCAACACAGGACATGTCGCCGCGGACGTCATATCGTCCGCGGCTCCTTTCCAAACCGCAACCGCTTTGCTGGGTTGCGATTTGGTTTTTGGTGCAGACCTGCAACCACTGCATCTTTTTTGTAGCCATCACCCGGCGAAGAAACCTGTTTTTGACTTCGGTCAAAGACAGGTTTCTTTCTATTTTGACTGTCATCATTGTCCATAGAGGATACGGTGTTTTCCCTGCCCGATCCAGATTGAAAAGAATTTGTAACAGCTAAAAAAGTTATTTGATTAGACCAAATAAAATTGCCCGCCGGCATCAAATCCGGAGCGGATTTTCCGGCTGCTGCGCATACTATCCTCTTTTGCCTCCGAGTTATGGCTGCCCGCACGGTGTGGTCTTAAGCGTCATCTGCCTCCAGCCGGGTTTTTCAAGTGGTCAAAATCTTACGTTGAAATTCTGTGACTTTATATGTTATATTAGCTTTGATTACTTTTACGGGCTCTCGCAAAAGAGAGGCACAGCGTGTACTGGGAGATATCATAGTGCGTGAAAATGAATATAAGGAGATCCTGTCGGCGCTCTTAGGCCTTTTGAATGAAGGGGTTCATATTGTGGCCGGGCAGGGGACCTCCATTTTTTACAATTCCGTTATGGCCAGGATGGAACAGATGGAGCCGGCAGATGTGGTCGGCCGGCGTTTTGAGGATGCGTTTTCTCACATGGATCTGGAGTCCAGTACGATTTACCGTGCGCTCCAGGCCGGGGCATCCACCGTCAATCAGCCGCAGCGGTACATCAACGCCAGCGGCAAATATATTCACACCATTAATACTACCATTCCGGTCAAAGATGCCGACGGGAAGCTACTCGCCGTGATCGAGGTAGCCAATGACGTAACTCAGCTGTCGGAGCTGTGCGACCGGCTGGCCCATCTGCAAAGTCAGGTGGGGACGCAGGAGACATCCAAAAAACAGAAGCTCAAACGCTATCACTTTTCCGATCTGATCGGGCGTGATCCCAAGTTCCAGAAGAGCATGGAGCGGGCCAAGCGGGCGGCGCAAAACGACATGCCGGTGCTGATCTACGGGGAGACGGGCACGGGAAAGGAGCTGTTCGCCCAGAGCATCCACTACGGTGGAACGCGGAGCGGGAAGCCCTTTATTGCGCAGAACTGCGCGGCCCTGCCCAGCAACCTGCTGGAGGGGCTTCTGTTCGGCACCGCCAAGGGCGGGTTCACCGGAGCGGTGGACCGGGCGGGCCTGTTTGAGCTGGCCAACCACGGTACGCTCCTGCTGGATGAGCTGAACTCCATGCCCTATGAGCTCCAGAGCAAGCTGCTCCGGGTCTTGCAGGAGTCCTACATCCGGCGGGTTGGGGGCTCAGAGGATATTCCGGTGGATGTCCGGGTAATCACTACTGTAAATGAAGACCCTGTCGACCTGATCCGCCAGGGAAAACTCCGTCAGGACCTATACTACCGCCTCAGCGTGGTCACCCTGAATATTCCGCCCCTGCGGGAACGCAGGGGCGATATCCCCTATCTGGCCCAGGCGCTGATTGAAAAGCACCATGCGAAGATGGGAAAGCGCCTGTCGGAGCTGCCGCGGGATGTGCTGCGCCAGCTCATGGAATACGACTACCCGGGAAACGTCCGGGAATTGGAGAACATCCTGATCCAGGCCATGTTCATGATGGATGGGGACAGCGGCTTTACAACAGAGCTCCTGGACCTGCCCGCGCCCGGCAAGGCCGTGGACCGGCGTGGCACAGACTTTCAGGCGGGCGAGTCCCTGCAGGACTATATCGAGCGCATTGAGGAGGAAACGATACGCACCATGTTCGACCGCTGCCGGGGGAACGTATCCCAGTGCGCAACCTGTCTGCATATGAAGCGGCAGACCCTTCAGCACAAGCTGAAAAAATATGGAATTCTTTATTAACGGCTTCTTGGGGGGCGCAAAAAAGTGGGCACAATGCCCATTTTTTTGCGCCTTGTCAACCTGTTTTGGTGCATGTTTGCCAGAGCAGCTCACAGGCCGTTTCAGAATAAAATTTTGTGGATGTCCTCTAAACCCCGGCTAATTGTCCATATAAATGGAAAATATAAGAATTTAATTGAAATATTATACAGATCAAAGGGTGCGCCGGAAAAACTGGCACACCCTTTGCTTTTTCTATCCGCAGACAGGACACAGAACCTGAACCACACGACCTGTAACGGAAAGGATGAATGCAGCATGAAAAATGTGAAGGTAATTCTCTGGGGACTGGGCGCCATGGGCGGCGGCATCGGCAAGATGCTCTGCAAAAAGCAGGGCGTGGATATTGTGGGCGCCATCGACATCGGCGCCAAGCTGGGCAAGAGCCTGTATGACGTGGTGCCCGGCATTGAGCGCGGCGACCGCGAGGACGTGATCGTGGGCACCGCCGAGGAGGTCATCCGGCCCGGCGCCGCCGATATCGTGGTGGTGTGCACCAACTCCTTTACCCGTGATGTCTATGACAAACTGGTGTTTGTTATGGAGCGGGGCATGAACGTCATCACCTCCGCCGAGGAGATGGCTTATCCCCAGGCCCAGGAGCCTGAGCTGGCGGCCAAGCTGGACGAGATCGCCAGGAGGAACGGCGTCACCGTGCTGGGCACCGGCATCAACCCCGGCCTTATCATGGATCTGCTGGTCATCCTGTGGACCGGCGCCTGCGAGAGCGTGGATCACATCGTCTCCCGCCGGGTGAACAGCCTGTCTCCCTTCGGCCCCGCCGTCATGGAGGAGCAGGGTATCGGCCTGGAGGTGGCCGAATTTGAGAAGCGGAAGGCCGCGGGCACCATGACCGGCCACGTGGGCTTTGCCGAGTCCATCCGCATGATCACCGACGCTCTGGGCTGGAAGCTGGATAAATTCGAGCAGGACATGGAGCCCATCGTCACCGACGTGGACCGCAAGTCCCCCTATGGCTTTGCCGCCGCCGGCCATGTGGCGGGCGTTGCCATGAAGGGCTGGGGCACCGTGGACGGCCAGGTGAAGATCGAAATGGACCACCCTCAGCAGATCGAACCCGAGCAGGTGGGCATCCATACCGGCGACTATGTGGAAATTCAGGGCATTCCCCCGGTCAACATGGTCAATACTCCCGAGATCGAGGGCGGTATCGGCACCATGGCCATGATCATGAACTGCATCCCCCACGTGATCAACGCCCGTCCCGGCCTGAAAACCATGGTCGACATCCCCGTGCCCCACGCCATCATGGGCGACATGCGGGACATGATTGAAGAGGACTGCAAGCTGGTGAAGTAAGGAACCGTCCAATCGACTTGAAACGGTTACGGGCCCGGAGGAGCTTTCTCCTCCGGACCCGCGGAGAAAGGAAGCTGTGAAATGGTTCAAAAAGGAACATGGGTACGGATTAAGAAGATCCTGCTTCCAGTGGGCCAGCGTGCCCCTCAGGATCCTGAGGACACCAGAAATACCCCGCTGGTGATGTGGACAAAGGGATTCCTGGCGGCCGACGCCAATCTGGGCGACGAGGTGCAGGTCACCACGGCCGCAGACCGGGTGGAGACCGGCACGCTGGTGGAGGTCGACCCCTATTACACCCACAGCTATGGCAAGTGCGTGCCCGAGCTGGTGCAGATCGACCGCAATTACAGAGCATTCCTGTATGGAGGTGATAAGTGATGGCGCTGGCAAAGGATTACGCCTCCGTGATGAGCCGCAAGGGCGAAATTATGAAGAAGGCCCTGGGCATGGATTTCTCCGCCTTTGAGAGCGGCTCTATCGCCTTTGACTACGAGAAGATGATGTCCTCTACGGGGTTCTCCATGGAGGAGGTAGAACGGGTGCAGGGGCTGACCGGAGTGGGCAATACCCCGCTCTTCACGCTGCGGAACCTGACCGCCCTGGCCCGCAAGTGCGCCAAGCCCGGCTATGGCGCCACCATCTGTGTGAAGGATGAGATGACCAACCCCTCCGGCTCCTTTAAGGCCCGCCGGGCCGCCTGTGCGGTGGCCTTTGCCAAGGCTCACGGCTATAAGGGCGTCATCGCCGCGACCTCCGGTAACTACGGCGCCGCCGTGGCCTCCCAGGCCGCGATGCAGGGCCTCAAGTGCATCATCGTCCAGGAAGCCTACGACTCCCGGGAGGTGGGCCAGCCCGAGATTATTGAGAAGGCCCGGGCCTGCGAGGCCATGGGAGCCGAGGTGGTGCAGATCACCGTGGGCCCCGAGCTCTTCTATGAGTCCCTCTCCCTGCTGGAGGACACCGGCTTCTTCAATGCTTCCCTCTATTCCCCCTTTGGCATCGCCGGCATCGAAACACTGGGCCATGAGATTGCCCTTCAGTGCCGCGCCCAGTTCGGCAGGGATCCCGACATGGTTGTGTGCACCAATGCCGGCGGCGGCATGGTTACCGGCACCGCCCGGGGCCTGCGGAAGGCGGGGGCCGGCCATACGCAGATCGTAGCCGCCTCAATTGATCTGACCGGCCTGCACATGGCCTCCGACACCCAGTTCAACCGGAAGTCCTGTACCACCGGCCATACTGGCTTCGGCGTCCCGTTTGCCAACTGGCCGGATCGCTCCGACGTGCCCCGTTCTGCCGCCCGTCCCCTGCGCTACATGGATCGCTATGTCACCGTGACGCAGGGCGAAGTTATGTGCATCACCGAGCTGCTGGCAAACCTGGAGGGCCTGGAGCGCGGCCCCGCCGGAAATACCTCTCTGGCCGCGGCCTTCTGCCTGGCTCAGGAGCTGCCGGAGGATCAGATCCTGGTAGTCAGCGAGACCGAGTACACCGGCGCGGGCAAGCACGTGCAGCCCCAGCTGGACTTTGCCCGGGAGAACGGCATCGAGGTGCGCTTTGGCAAGCCCGGTGAGGAGGTGCCCGGCGTCAGCGTGATCCTGCCCGCCGATCCCTATCAGTTCCAGGTCAGGGATCTGGATCTGGACAAGATGCGCCATTCCCTCATCAAAACGGCCCTAAAGACCTATACGGCCACCCCCACCGAGGCGGACTATGAATTCCTGGCCCAGGAGACCAACAAGAGCCTGGATTGGGTCAGGGAGCAGGTGGCCGCCATCGTGCCCACACTTTGAGAGAGGAGCGTGACATCCATGAAGCGTGCCGATGATTTTGCTGAGAGAAGAAAGCATATCGCCAATCTGACCGACCAGGAGCTGTATGACCGCTTCTGGGCGCTGACCGAGCAGGTGGTTGCCCCGCTGCTGGAGCTGGGCCGCAGGAATACCACCCCCTCGGTAGAGCGTGCCGTGCTGCTGCGGATGGGCATCTCCTCTCTGGAAACCCAGAAGATTGTGGAGGGCTGTATGGATCACAGCCTGATGAGCCACGGCGCCGGCCATGTAGTCTACAAGCTGTCCAGGGAGAAGAATCTCTCCATCCCGGAGACCGGCCACCTGCTGGCCCAGGGGAAGTACTGGGATGAAGCCGCCGCGCTGTTCAAGGAGGGGAAGTAAGTATGTCTGAGATGACCCTGAAGCCCAACGAAAAGCTGGATGTACGCAACATCCTCAAGGATCTGGACAAGTACGAGCCCAAGCGCCGGGGATGGACCTGGCGCAAGCCCGCCCCCAACCTGGAGATGGGCCCCTTTACCTACCACGATGTGTCCGAGCCGCTGAAGCAGAGCGTCGGCCTTCCCCCGGCCAAGTACTTCGGCGATATCGACCCCCAGCCGCTTCCGGTCATCACGACCGAGATTGCCTCCGGCCGCTTTGAGGACGATATCCGCCGCATGCGCATGGCCGCCTGGCACGGCGCCGACCACATCATGGTCATCCGGCATATGGGCCAGTCCCATATCGACGGCCTGATGGAGGGCACCCCCCAGGGAATCGGCGGCGTTCCCATCACCCGCAAGCAGGTCCGCGCACAGCGTAAGGCGCTGGATCTCATCGAGGAGGAGGTGGGCCGCCCCATCAACTATCACTCCTATGTCTCCGGTGTAGCTGGCCCCGATGTGGCCGTCATGTTTGCCGAGGAAGGCATCAATGGCGCCCACCAGGATCCCCAGTACAACGTCCTCTACCGCGACATCAACTGCGTGCGCTCCTTCGTGGACGCCTGCGAGTCCAAGTCCATTATGGCCTGGGCCGGGATGCTGCAGATTGATGGCGCCCACAACGCAAACGCCACCGCCCGGGAGGCGTGGAAGGTCATGCCTGAGCTGATCGTGCAGCATGCCATCAATTCCCTGTTCTCCGAGCGGGTGGGCATGAAGCCGGAGAACATCAGCCTGTCCACCGTGCCCCCCACGGCCACTCCAGCCCCCTGCGTCTATACCGACCTGCCCTACGCCGTGGCGCTGCGGGACATCTGCGGGCGCTACAAGATGCGGGCCCAGCAGAACACGAAGTACATCTGCTCCTCCACCCGCGAGGCGACAGTGACCCATGTGCTGAACATGCTCATTTCAAAGCTGACCAGCGCGGACATCCAGTCCACCATCACCCCTGACGAGGGCCGCAACGTCCCTTGGCACATCTACAATATCGAGGCCATCGACAACGCCAAGCAGACCCTCATCGGTCTGGACGGCCTGATGGAGATGGTGGAGCTCAAAAAGGATGGCCCTCTGCGCGAGATGGCCCGTGAGCTCAAGGAGCGCGCCTGCCTGTTCATGGAGGAGATCGTGGAGGTCGGCGGCTACTTCAACGCTGTTCAGGAGGGCTTCTTCGTGGACTCCGCCAAGTACCCCGAGCGCAACGGCGACGGCATCGCCCGCAAGATTGAGGGCGGCGTGGGCTACGGCTACATCTTTGAGCGGGCCGAGGACTACATGGCCCCCGTCACTGCCCACTACGGCTACAACAACGTGGAGCAGTACGGCGGCGATCCGGCCAACCCCTCCGCCCTGATTGGCGGCTGCACGTTTGAGGACCGCAGCAAGATCGTCTACATCGACGAGCTGGATGAGGAGGACAACGTAAACGTCCGTCTGGACAAGGTAAAGAAGTATCTGGACGGAGAGGCCATCAAGCCCGAGGTGGAGTGGTGCGCCGACGGCACCATCCTGCTGACCATGTGTATCCCCGCTGAGAAGCGTGTGGCCGAGGCGGCGGCCCTGGAGATCGGCAAGCGGCTGGGTCTGGATCACCCTGAGGTGATCAGCAAGGAGGTTCTTCAGGAGGCGGAGGGTACCCGCATCGAGATGAAAGGCAAGCTGACCTTCGACGTGGATCCCACCAAGCTGGAGGTCCCCCCCGAGCCCCACCATTTGAGTGACGCCGTGCTTTACAAAGAGTTCGAGGAGCACCCCATGGTGGTGGTCTGCGGCACGGTAGGCGAGGATGAGCACTCTGTGGGCCTGCGGGAGATTATCAATATCAAGCACGGCGGCATTGAAAAGTGGGGGGTCAAGGTTCACTACCTGGGCACCTCCGTCCCGGTAGAAAAGCTGGTGGACGCGGCGGTGGAGCTGAACGCCAACGCCATTCTGGCCTCCACCATCATCTCCCACGATAACGTCCACTACAAGAATATGAAGCGCATCAACGAGCTGGCGGTGGAAAAGGGCATTCGTGACCGGGTAATCATCGCCGCCGGCGGCACCCAGGTCATCCCGGATGAGGCCGTCAAGACCGGCATTGACCAGGGCTTCGGCCGGGATTCCCATGGGATCGACGTGGCCACCTTCCTGGCAGAGGAGGCCATGCGCCGGAGAGGTGAGCTGTAAGCTCAAAGCAATCCCCGAACGGCTGGATTGCTCCATATCTATCCATGCCCCGGCGAAGGCCTGAAGGGGAGCCGGGGCAGGATAGGTTTCAGGTTCGTCTAAAATGCAGTCAAATGAAATGAACGGACCCCAACCCCATTCCCCAACCTGATTTTGGATTTAGGAGGAGCCTTCATGAGTCAAGAAACGACGAACAAAGCAGGCGGCGTTTCCTTTATCGGATTGCTTGGCCTGGTCATCGGCGCAACAATCGCAAGTGCGGTATTTGCATTCCCGGGCGACTTTGCTGCGGCCGGGGCCGGTTCCGGCGCTGTTCTGGTGGGCTGGCTGATAACCGGCATCGGTATGCTGGGGCTCTGCCTGGCCTTTTATTACTTAAACAAACTGAAGCCCGAGCTGAAGGGCGGCGTTTACAGCTATGCGCGCGCCGGCTTTGGTTCTTATGTGGGATTTAACTCCGCATGGGGTTATTGGTTAAGTGAGCTGCTCTCAAACATCTCGTTTTTGACACTTCTGTTCGCCTCGGTAGGACAATTTCTGCCCCTGTTCGGTGTAGGAAACAACATCCCGTCGGTCATTGGCATGTCCGTGGTATGGTGGATTGCCATTATCCTGGTGCTCCGCGGCACAAAGGAATCCACTGCGGTCAACCTGGTTTCCACCATCGCAAAAATTATCCCCATTCTGGTGCTGATCGTCGTCATTATTTTTGCCCGCGCCTTCTCCTTCGAGACCTTTATGCAGAACTTCTCGGGCAGCGAGGGCGGAATGAGCTTTGGCAAGCAGGTCATGGCGACCACCACCACCACAGTGTGGGCGTTTACCGGCATTGAAGGAGCCGTGGTAATCTCCGGCCGCGCCAAGCGTTCCAGCGACGTGGGCCGCGCCACGGTGATCGGCTTCCTTTCCGTACTGATTCTCTACATTATCATTTCCTTCCTGAGCGCCGGCGTGATGACCAATGAGGAGCTGGCCGCCCTGGGCAATCCCCCCATGGCCGGTATCCTGGAGCACGTGGTGGGCCCCTGGGGCGCTGCCCTGGTGAATATCGCCGTTATTATCTCCCTGCTGGGGGCCACGCTGGGCCACACCATCATGTGCACGGAGTGCCCATATGAGGCGGCCAAGAGCGGTGCGTTCTGCAAGGCGTTTACCCGAACCAATAAAAATGGCGCGCCTGTCTTCGCCATTATCCTCACCAGCATCATTGCGCAGGTATTTCTGGTTCTGCTCTATTTCAATGAATCGACCTATCAGGTATTTTACTTCTTTGCCACCGGCATGATCATGGTGCCGTACTTCCTCAGCGCAATGTATTTCTGCAAGGTGGCGCTGAAGCAGGAGAACGGGCTGATCAAAGGAATTGGTATTTTCAACGCTGTTTACGCGGTCTGGATGGTCTTTGCCGCCGGCATCAGCGTCATGCTGGCAACCGTCCTGCTTTATGTGCCCGGTATCTTTGTCTATGCCAAGGGACAAAAGGAAAAGGGACTAAAAGTATTCGAGACAAAGGTTGATAAGGCCGTTTTTGTCGCCCTTCTGGCACTTCTGGTTATTTGTATCTACTTTGTGGCCACCGGCAGGATCAATCCGCTCGGCTGATTCGGCTGAATGTCGTCCTGTCCCGCGCAACAGCGCGCCGAACGAAACAAGTCGGGCAAACAGGCAAACCGAGGGGCAGAGGCGCTGCGGCCTTCTGCCCTGGTTTGCCTGTTTGCAAAGCAAATCTGTAGTATGTTTGCTGCCTTCCAATGCAGCAGAAAGGCGGTGACAGTAATGAAAGTAGATGTCCTTGTAGCGGAGATCGGCTCCACCACAACAGTGGTAAACGCTTTCCACGGCCTGGACGGCGATCGTCCGGTCTATCTCGGCCAAGGCCAAGCCCCCACTTCTGTACTGGACGGAGATGTACGTATCGGCCTGCAGAGCGCAGTCTCCGACCTGTGCGGCAAGCTGGGAACGGAGTCCCTGGAGTACCGCGAGATGCTGGCCACATCCTCTGCCGCCGGCGGCCTCAAGATGACGGTACACGGCCTGGTATACGACATGACGGCCAAGGCCGCCAGGGAGGCGGCCCTGGGCGCGGGAGGGATTCTCCACTACGTTACGGCGGGACGGCTGCGCCGGACTGATTTGGCCAAGATCAAGGAAATACGCCCCAACCTCATTCTGATCGCAGGCGGCGTGGACTACGGCGAACGGGACACGGCGATCGCCAATGCGGAGATGATCCGCTCCATGAACCTTAAAATCCCCGTCGTCTACGCCGGAAATGTGGAGAATCAGGAGGAGATGCGCCTGATTTTCCCGGAGGAGGAGGGGGAGCAGCTCTACATTGTGGAGAATGTCTACCCCAAGATCGACGCGCTGAACGTAGAGCCCTGCCGGAAGGTCATTCAGGATGCGTTTGAACAAAACATCACCCATGCTCCAGGCATGGAGCACGTCCGGGAGATGGTGACAGGCCCCATCATCCCCACGCCGGGCGCGGTGATGGAATGTACCAAGCTGTTGTATGAATACCTGGGCGACCTCATTGTTTTGGACGTGGGCGGAGCGACAACAGATCTGCATTCCGTCACGGTGGAGTCCGACCAGGTGGCCCGCCTCATGATTTCACCCGAGCCGAAGGCCAAGCGCACAGTTGAAGGGGATCTGGGCGTGTATGTCAACCGCTGGAAGGTGGTGGAGTCCATCGGCGAGGAGAAGCTCCGGGAGCAGTGCCGGGAGCAGGGCTTTTCCATGGAGCATGCCCTGGAGACCTATCGGGCCATCCCCAAAACGGAGGAAGAAGTGAAGCTGGTGGAGCTGCTTACCCGAGAGGCCGTGGTAAAGGCGGCGGAGCGGCACGCCGGCAGGCTGCGGTATATCTACGGCCCCTCCGGACGCAGCACGGTGGCCGAGGGCAAGGATTTGACGCAGGTCAAATACATCGTGGGCACCGGAGGCGCCCTCACCCGGCTGCCCCACCGTGAGGAGATCATGCGGGAGATCACCCGCTGTAATGAGTCGGGCATGCTGCTGCTTCCCGGGGAGCACGCCCAGATCCTGGTGGATCACGACTACATTATGGCCTCGCTGGGCGTGCTGTCCAAGCGGTACCCCCAGGCGGCCGCCCGGCTGCTGGAGCAGAGCCTGGGCATCACCTTTCCGGAGCGGAAAGCGGAGGAGCCGGTACCCGTCTGCAACAAGGAGCTCTCCCGGCTTGGGACCCAGCGGCAGCAGCGGGAAGAGGAGCTACAGCGGCACATTGAGGAGTGCGAGGCCATGGGCTATGATATGAGCGCCTACCGGGAGAACAAGCCGAAAGCAGGGGATTGCAGCCATGAGTGCAGCCGCTGTACCCGCCTCCACTGCCCCAACCGCACTACACAGGAAGGAGCGAGTTCGTAAGCCATGTACCCCAGAGTGCGTATTCACATGGACAGACTGCGCCGGAACCTGGACGCCTGCGCCGGCATAATCCAAAAGGTTCCCGGCTGCACCCTTATGATCGTGACCAAGGGCGTGTGCGCCTATCCCCCCATCGTCCGCATGCTCACGGAGCATCCGGGGGTTGATTTTCTGGCCGACTCCCGCATCCAGAACCTGAAATCCTATGCCGCACAGGCGCGTCAGGCCGGTAAGCAGACGGTTCTGCTCCGCCTGTCCATGCCCAGCGAGGTATCCGAAGTGGTGGAGTATGCGGATGTCAGCTTCCAGTCGGAGCTGTCCACCATCCGGCTGCTGGACGAAGCCGCCGGGCGGGCGGGCAAGCGCCATAATGTGGTGCTGATGATCGACCTGGGCGATCTCCGAGAGGGAATCTTTTACGAAAAGGAAGAGGAGATCTTTTCCACGGTGGCAGAGCTCCTTTTGCTCAAGCACATACGCCTGTATGGGCTTGGCACCAACCTCACCTGCTACGGGGCCATCATTCCGAAGAATGAGAATCTCTCCCTGCTGGTGGGGCTTGCGCGAAAGCTGGAGCAGCGCTTCCACATCCGGCTCCCCATGGTCTCCGGCGGGAATTCCAGCTCCATTTATCTGATTGAACAGGGGAATCTGCCGGAGGGCATCAATAATCTGCGCCTGGGCGAGTCCTTCCTGCTGGGCAATGACACTGCTTATGGCACAAGAATCCCGGGAACCGTGGGGGACGCACTGGAGCTGGAGGCGGAAGTCATTGAAATCAAGGAAAAGCCCTCCCTCCCGGTAGGCGAGATCGGCGTGGATGCTTTCGGACACCGGCCCACCTATGAGGATAAGGGGATCATGCGCCGGGCCATCGTGGCGGTGGGCCGGCAGGATGTGGACACAGACAGCCTGCAGCCCAGGGATCCGCAGATAGAAATCCTGGGCGGAAGCTCGGATCACCTGCTGCTGGATCTGACCCACTGCACCACTGTATACCAAGTGGGGGACCGGATACAGTTTACCCTTGGTTACGGCAGCATGCTCAAGGCATTTACCAGCCCCTATGTGGAAAAAGTCATCTGAGCCGCAGATCTCTGCGGAGAGGGAGTGGCGGATATGTTACGGAAACTCGACCTGATCGGCGTTCAGTCGGATTGGGGTGCCTCGCAGCGGGGGGCCAGCATGGGACCAGCCGCCATCCGGTTTGGAGGGCTTGTGGAGGGTCTGGAGCGGCAGGGCCACCACGTACGGGACAGGGGAGATATCCTCGCTCCCCGGACAGGGGCCAGCCGGGAAAAGCTGCTGCACTATGAACAGGTGTCAGAGGTGAACCGGCGGGTGTACCTCTCCGTTACGGAAACCCTGGAGGAGGGGCGTTTCCCCGTTATCCTGGGCGGCGACCACAGTATCGCCGCCGGCAGCATCGCGGCGGTCTCGAAGAGGCACAGCGGCAACATCGGCGTCATCTGGATCGATGCCCACGGCGACTGGAACAGCGAGGAGAGCACATGCACCGGCAATATGCACGGGATGCCCTTTTCCGCTGTCTGTGGTTACGGACCTGACTGTATGGTGGAGTTCGGCCAGGGAGCGGCGCCGGTTAACGTGGCTCACTGCGTGCAGGTCGGCGGACGGGACATTGACGATTTGGAGCGGCAGCGTATGGCGCAAGCGGGGGTCACTGTGTTTCCGATCAATATGATCGACAAGCTCGGGATGGGCGCGGTAATTGAGCGGGCCATCCAGATCGCCGGAGAGGGCACCGATGGCATCCACCTCAGCTTTGATGTGGATGCCATCACTCCGGAGGCTGTGCCGGGCACGGGAGTGATTGTTTACAACGGCCTGACCCCCCGTGAAGCCTTTCTGGCGGCAGAGGCCATTGCGGAGAGCAGGAAACTGATCTCCATGGACATGGTGGAGGTCAATCCCTTCCTGGATACCGCCAATAAGAGCGGCATTCTTGCCTCTGAGCTGATCCAGTCGGCTCTGGGAAAAAGCGTATATTGAGCACGGAGGGAGACCTGTGGAGGAACCTTTGGAACAGACCATTTCCGCACGCCAGCTTGGGGCTGCCTTTTCGGGGTGTTTTCTGGGGGCCGGCTATGTCTCCGGCAGGGAGATGTGGCAGTTTTTCGGCCGGTTTGGCCCGGTGGGCTGGCTGGGGCTGTGCCTGAGCATCGCGCTGCTGGGTGGGGCGGGGCTGCTTCTGCTTACCATGGTCCGGCGGACCGGCCGGCATGAGTTGTCCTTCCTGATGGTCCCCTGGCAATGCCCGGCGCTCAGACATCTCCTGGCTCTTTTCTCTGTCCTGCTCCTGTTCGGGGTGGTAACCATCATGACAGCGGGGACGGGGGCGGCGCTTCATCAGGCCTTTGGACTGCCCCCCTGGCTATGCGGATTGCTCTTTGCTCTGTTGATCGCAGCCCTCTCTCTGTCGGGGCTGCGGGGGATGATCTCTATCTTTTCCTTTGCGGCCCCCGCGCTGGTTCTCTGTACGGTGGGGTTAGGGGCGGGGGCCCTGCTCCTGCTGCCTGCCTGTCCGCCGCCTGCGTTCCAGGGCGGTGTTGGGTGGCTTCCCTCCGCTATGGCATTTTCGGCCTATAACATGTTCAGCGCTGTGGCAATCCTGGCCCCCCTGGGGCGGCAGGTCCCACCAAGGTGCACTCCAAGGGGAATTGGCCTGGGCTGTACCATGCTTTTCATGGTGGCCGCGCCGATTCTGCTTGTCCTGAACCACTATCCCGGGGCGGCCGAGACGGAATTTCCCATGCTGACGGTGGTCACAGCCATCTCCCCAGGACTCGGCATTCCCTATCTTTTGCTCCTGCTGATCGCCATGGTGGTCACCGCCTTTTCCTGCTTTCTGGCTGGTATGGAGCGGCTCTCCGCCGGAACAGAGCTGCACGGCCGGGAGAGGGTCCTCCGGTTTTTCGCTGTCTCCCTGGTGGCCTGGGGCGCGTCTCTGCTGGGCTTCGGTGAACTCATCAGTCTGATCTACCCGGTGTTCGGCGCAGTCAGTGCGGTTTTCCTAACAGGTATGGCTGTCCATTTTTGCAGGGTGAACTGGGGGAATCCGAATGAAAAAGCAGACGGAAAGTGACCTGGTGGCAGAGGCGGTCGCCTACATGAGGCTCCATTTCGCCAGACCACTCAAACTGACAAAGGTTGCAAGGCACGTGGGCTGCTCTCCCGCCTACTTGAGCAGGAAATTTCAGGCCGAACGCTCCTGCACGTTTACTTACTGTCTGAACCAGATCCGGGTAGAACAGAGCAAGCCGCTTCTCCTCAACCCTGCCCTCACGGTAGGGGATGTGGGCTACCTGGTGGGATTTTGTGAGCAGAGTTATTTTGTTAAGGTATTTCGCAGATATACCGGTATGACACCGAGGCAGTACCAGCAGTCGGAAAAGCGGGGTCTTTCGCCCTGAAAGGAGCGCAGTACGATGTATTTTTGCAGACCAGGGCTGGACACAGCGCTGCTTCCCGGATCATTCAAACAGACGATCAGGGGGGAAACGCCGGTTGGCGTTTCCCCCCTGTGTTGCTCTCTGCGCCTCTGCGTCATAGTCTAAGGCAGGGCCATTGCGCCCAATCCAGTATGGAGTGTACCCTTATGAACTATTATGGATGTTATTACACAGGAAGGGGCTGCCCCTGCTCCTGTGATACCTCAGATGACGAACTGTTTCAGCGCGGGCCGCAGGGCCCCCAAGGGATCCCCGGTGAGCGGGGTCCGCAGGGCCCACGTGGTCCAAAGGGCGATCCAGGCTGTCCTGGGCCTGTCGGGCCCCGCGGTATGGCCGGGCTGCCCGGCGCCCGCGGACCGCAGGGCGTGCGGGGCGATGCCGGGCCGAAAGGAGATCCGGGGCCCATGGGTCCCCAGGGAATCCGTGGAGTTCCAGGCCCTATGGGCCCGCAAGGCGACCGCGGTCCGGTTGGTCCGAAGGGTGATCCCGGTCCGGCCGGCCCCATGGGTCCGAAAGGGGAACAGGGTGATCCCGGAGCCCGCGGTCCGGTTGGTGAACAAGGTCCTATGGGAGAACAGGGTCTACAGGGTGAAACCGGCCCACAGGGTCCTCAGGGAGAGCGCGGCTGCCCCGGTCCTATGGGGGAGCAGGGACCAATGGGACCAACCGGCCCTGCCGGAGAAGTCGGCCCCACCGGCCCCCAAGGGTTGACCGGTCTTACCGGGCCGACCGGGCCGACTGGACCTAAAGGCATCCAGGGTGTCACCGGGCCGACTGGACCGACTGGCCCCCAGGGCATCCAGGGCGTCACCGGGCCGACTGGGCTGACCGGAGCCACCCCATCCGTCACGGTGCGGAATGTAACCTCGGGCTCTACCGCCGCTGTCACCGCCACCCCCTCCGACACCGGCGTGGCGCTGGACTTTGTGCTGCCCCAGGGGCCAACCGGACCGACGGGAAGTACCGGCGTCAAGGGTGACATCGGCGCTACCGGCCCCGCGCCCACCATCACGGTGGAGGAGAGTTCCCCCACCGCTTACCGTGTGCGCTTCCACGGCAGCGGGGCCGACGTGGTTTCCCCCAACCTCCGCGCGAGCCCCGAAGTCTATAACATGAATTTGTCATCTACGGGGAGCGCCAGGGAAATCACCCTGGGCAAGCTGATTCTCAATGTGCAGAACGCCGGTACCAGCGCCATTCGTCTGAGCCTCCGGGCAGCGGACACTGCGGCCCCCGTACTGGTGGACCTCCGGCGAACCACAATCTACGACGGGAGCACCATTGAATCTCAGACCTGGAACAGCGTATCCTTTTCCACTGCCCAGATAATCGACGATATTCTCTACGACAACTCCCAGGAAACTCACTGGATGCGGCTCCGCCAGCAGGACCCCGCCACCAAGCTCTGGTCCATGTGCCAGATCACTACCTTTGCCTCGGCGGCAGGCGCCCGCGTTTCGGTCATCATCGACTGGTATTACACCGGCGTAACCTTTGCCGCCCCATCCGGCTCCTAAAAAGGAAACAGGCGCACGCCCTCATTCTGGGCGTGCGCCTGGATTTTTTGCGGGCAGCTGCTGCCCTGGCCTCTTAACCGCCGACTCCGTTCTCCAACTCCACCATGGCCAGAGGCAGGTCGAAGAGCTCCGAGAGATCGCTTGCACCCTCCAGCACAAAGGCGTCGGGGGACAGATCCCGGCCGCTCCAGTCCTCCTCAAAGTCCAGAGCCACCGCCACCGGATCCAGCAGATCGGGCCGATCTCCGGCATCGCAGGCATCCTGGAGGGCGGCGTAATAGTCGTCCATGGGCTGATCGGTCTCCGGCACCACCAGATAGCGCGTGCCGTTCTGATCCACCCAGCGGTCTACGCACCAGATCCCCTCCTCCCCCTGGGTTGCGGGCTGGGAGAGCACCAGGGTGTAGGCCGTGTCCGCCGCCTCTTCATAGCCGGACAGGCCGTAATAGGGATAGTAGCGCACCGTCACATGCTCCCCGCCGGGATAGGAGAGGGGGCCGGTGACCCGCTGGTAGAAGGGATCCTCCTCCATAGGGGTGAGCCCGGCGCCGGCGGCCAGCTCCTCCAGCCACGCCATCAGGGCTGTCCCTGTATCATGGTAGTCGCCGTAGTGGTCGGGATGGAAGTTCACATCGGTGGGGCTGTGGCAGGCGTAGTACCAGTCCCCGCTCCGGCCCAGGTAGGAACAGCCGCCGGTCAGCTCCCAGCTATAATAGGACTGCTCAAAGCCCACCTGGCTGTAGCGCCCCACCTGGAGGAGCAGTCCGCCCCATTCGGTGTTGTAGTCCGGCGCGTAATAATAGGTGGCCAGCACGCCGGAACCGCCCTCCGTCACATCCCCCGGCCCGGTTACCACAACCTTGTCCGCCAGCTCCGCCGGCAGGGCGGCCAGCCCACTCTCCAGGGGAACCTTCTCCTCCGTCTGAACAGCTAGGTTGGACACGAACTGCCAGCCCTCCCCGCGCTCCCGCAGGGTGACCTGCTTATATCCGTCGCCCATGAAGGTGTCGTCGTAGGTGAGGCGCACCAGCTCGCCACGCCGCTCCCCGCCGGTGAAGGCGACGGAGCCGCGGTAATTGGTGTCGCCGTGGTAGTAGAAATACACATCGAAGCCGGGCAGATAGGTAAAGTGTTCCAGCCCCACCTGGCCGGTCTCCGCCAGGGTGAGGCCCAGATACTCCTCCAACACCGCGTCCATCTGGGCGGTGGTCAGGATGGTGGCCGGGCAGTCGGGGTCATCGCCGCCCTCGGCGGCCAGCATGGCCGCCTCCAGGGCCACCGGGTCGACGCCGTCCGGTGGGGCGGCGTAGTCGGCGTCCCCGTCGCCGCAGTAGAAGAGCTGGAACAGGTCGATCTCCTCCGGCGCGGCATAGGTGGAGCTGAGGAACTGGTTGCGGATGTTCAGGTAGTCCCCGTTGAAAAAGCCGTCTCCGTTGAAGTAGGCCAGCTCCTCCTCCGAGAGCGGCTCCCAGGCGTCGCTCCGCCCGCCGGTGAAGGTGCACCCCACCGCCAGCCCCGCCAGGAGGGCCACCGCCGCCAGGACGGCGGCCAGGGTTCTGGGCTTCCCTGCAATCATGGCAATCCGCTCCTTTAAGCTCGATGACCCGGCGGTCATGGTGGTGGCGCAGCACAGCAGCTCGCCCGCCGACGGCCGGGCCGTCACCAGCCGGATTAGAGTACGGCCGTAGGCCGCCCGCTCCCGGTCGTCCGCCCCCTGGAGGGCCCCCTCGTCGCAGGCCAGCTCCCCGTCCCGCCTGGACAGGACGGCGGCCAGCCAGACCAGGGGGTTGTACCAGTGGAGGGCCAGGGCCGCCGCCCGCAGCACCGCCCAGATGTGGTCGCCGTGGCGGCGGTGGGTCAGCTCATGGCGCAGGACGTGGCCCAGCAGCTCCGGTTCGCCGGCCGCCGCCGGGGTCAGATAGACCGCGGGCCGCGGGAAGCCGTACAGGCAGGGGGAGGGCAGCCCGCGGGCCACGTAGACCGGTACGGCCACCCCCGGAATGGGGTGGGTCCGCCGCATCCGCCGCAGGCGCAGATAAAAGCGCAGGTTGCACGCCAGCAGGGCGGCGGCCAGCACCCCCGCGCCGCCCAGCCACACCGCGGTCAGAACGCCCCTCCAGTCCGCCGCCCCGGCGGGCGCGGAGTCCGGCGCGGCCGCCGGGCCGGAGGGCCGGGGTTCCGCCTCCCCCTCCGGCCGGACGGGCATGGGCTCCGCCTCCGGGGCGGAGGGACTCCCGCCGGACTGGGACGGCTGGGCTTGTGCCGTAGCCGTCTGGGACAGGGGCACATAGTTCAGCACGCTCAATCCGGTCTGGAACACCGTGCCCGGCACCAGAAGGCGCAGGAGCACCAGCAGCCACAGGGCGTACCGCAGCCGCAGGCCCATCCGCCCCCGGAACAGGGCCCGCACGGCCAGCACAATCACGATCAGCAGGGACGACGTCAGAATCCACTCAGCCATGCTCCTTCTCCTCCAGTCCCTTCAAAACGTCGTAGAGGGCGTCGATCTCCTCCCGGCTCAGGCGCTCCGGCTCCGCCGCGGCGTTTGTGAGCATGCTCACGCTCTCCCGGCAGATACGCCGGAGGAAGCTGCGGGTCTCGCTCACCACCGCGGCCCGGCGCTCCACCGCCGGGGCGTACCACTTGGCCCGCTCCCCCTGCCGGCAGGTGAGCAACCCCTTTTCGGTCATCCGCTTGAGCACGGTGGTGGTGGTGCCCTTGGCCCACCCCTCACGCCCGGCCAGGGTGTGGGCCAGTTGGGTCATGGTCTGGGGGGACGCCTCCCAGAGGCAGTCCAGCACCGCCCACTCGGTTCCCGTCAGGCGCACCAGTTCTCCGTCCATTTCATCACCTCCATCTGGTAGACATCGTCTACCTGTAACATAGCACAGCAGGTAGACAATGTCAACCTTTTATTTTTCCACCTCCTGCTCTATAATAGTGGAAAAAGGAGGCTTTGCCATGCAGACAACCGACAAGCTGATAGAATATATTCAGGACAGCCCCAGCCCCTATCACGCGGCCGCCGCTGCGGCCGCCCGGTTGGAGGCGGCGGGCTTTACCCGCCTGGAGGAGAGCGCCCCCTGGGCGCTCTCCCCCGGCCAGTGCTGCTACACCACCCGCAACCAGAGCAGCCTGATCGCCTTCCGCCTACCCGGCGGCACCCCGGAGGGCTGGCGCATGACCGCCGCCCACAGCGACTCGCCCACCTTCTATGTGAAAAACGACGCGCTGGAGGGGGACAAGCGCTACGTCCGCCTGGCGGTGGAGGGATACGGCGGCATGAACTGCGCCAGCTGGCTGGACCGGCCCCTCACCGTGGCGGGCCGGGCGGTGGTGCGCACCCCGGCGGGGGTGGAGGGGCGGCTGGTCTATCTGGACCGGGATCTGCTCACCATCCCCAGCCTGGCCATTCACCAGCAGCGGGACGTGAACCGGGGCCACGACTACAACGCCCAGAAGGACATGCAGCCCCTCTACGCCCTGGGCGGCGGCCCCTCCCTCACCGCTCTGCTGGCGGAGGAGCTGGGGGTGGACGCGGGGGACATCCTGGCCACCGACCTGGTGCTCTGCCCCCGGCAGGCGCCGGTGCGCATCGGGCCGGAGGGCGAATTCTTCCAGGCCCCCCGCATTGACGATCTGGGCTGCGCCTACGCCACCCTGGAGGGGTTCCTGAGCGCGAAGGGCACGGAGCGCTTCGGACAGCTCTACTGCCTCTTCGACAACGAGGAGGTGGGCAGCGGCACCCGCCAGGGGGCCATGAGCTCCTTCCTCCCCGACGTGCTCACCCGCATCGGGGAGGCGCTGGGCCTCTCCGCCCAGGCCCGCCGCCAGGCCCTGGCGGGCAGCCTGCTCCTCTCCGCCGACAACGGCCACGCCGTCCACCCCAACTTCCCCGAGAAGGCCGATCCGGCCAACAAGGTCTACCCCAACGGCGGCGTGGTGATCAAGTACTCGGCCAACCAGAAATACACCACCACCGGCCTCACCGCCGGCCTGTTCCAGGCCATCTGCCAAAAGGCCGGGGTGCCGGTGCAGGTGTTTGCCAACCGGGCCGACGAGCCGGGCGGCTCCACCCTGGGCAACCTGCTGGGCCACCAGGTCAGCATCCCCATGGTGGACATCGGCATGGCCCAGCTTGCCATGCACTCCGCCGTGGAGACGGCGGGCAGCCGGGATCCGGAGTACATGGCCCGGGCCTGCGCCGCCTTCTTCCAGGCGGAGTTTACCCAGACCGCCGACGGCGTGTATCAATTCTGATTTCAACTGTCCTCACCGGAAAAGGCCGGCCCGTCGTGAGACGGGCCGGCCTCAGCCTGTCGAAACCTCTTTTCGACAGGCTACTGAACTTTTTGAGACTCTAAACGAGTTCCAAAAAGTTGTTTGATCCCACGCGAAAGGGAACCCTGACGGTTCCCTTTCACACTATCCCTCCCTCCGAAGCCTTCAAGCAGGAGGAGCTATTGACCATTTCAGTGGGCGGCACAATCTGTGCCGCCCACTCTTCTGTTTATTGAATGCTGTAGGTCCCCCGGACCAGGAGGGTCACGGCGGTGGAAGCCTTGACGCCCCGGCCCTCAATGGTGGCCAGATACAGATGGTTGGCCGTCAGGGCCCCGCCGCCGGCCAGCGTCGTTCCGGCGGTCATGTCCACCAGGCCGGGGGAGGTGTCCGAAACGCAGGTAGCCGTGCCGCTGCGCAGGAGGAATTCACACGCCGCGCCGCCGGTGATGGTTTGCCCGGCGGAGAGGTTGACTACCTGATAGGATGCGCCGCCGGAGGGCTGGACGGAGCTTCCCCCGCCTGAGGATGCCAGCTTGTCCTCCACCTCCTTGACATAGCCTTCGACCACGGCGGAGAGCTGCTTCTTCAGCTCCGTCTCCCGGGCCGTGAGCTTGCTGTCCACCTGGGATAGAATGGATGGGGTGGCTTTCTGAGTCAGATAGCTCAGCGTCACCAGCGGGTCGCTCTGGCTCCCCTGCTGGCCTGCGGCAAAGGCAACGCCCACCAGGGTCAGGGTCACCAGGCACCCGGCTGCCAGACGGGCGGGCCAATGTGTTTTCTTCATATGTACGTCCTCCGTTTGGGAAGCGGGGCCGCCCGCCGGGGCGGTCCCGTGCTTCCATTTTTAAACCATGGTGTCCGTATGCAGGCCGAAGCTGACCGCGATGGCGTTGTCCACCCGCTGCATCTGCGCTTCGTCCAGCCGGCCCATATGCTCTCTCAGCCGCCTTTTGTCCAGCGTCCGGATCTGTTCCAGCAGCACCACCGACTCCTTGGGCAGTCCGTAGGTGTTGGCTGAGAGCTCAATGTGGGTGGGCAGACGGGCCTTTCCGGTCTGAGAGGTGATGGCGGCGGCGATCACGGTGGGACTGTGGCGGTTGCCGGTGTCGTTCTGTACGATCAGCACCGGACGCACGCCCCCCTGCTCACTGCCCACCACCGGGCTCAGATCGGCATAAAAGATGTCTCCTCGTTTTACGCTGTTGTCCACAAAAGCTCACACTCCGCCGGAATATAGTCACCAGCGTCACCAAGCACAGGGCTTATGTAACGCGGTCACTATGATTCTCCCACGGGGCGGCGGAATTTATACACAGGGTTTCAAAAAACAGGAAGTCCCCGTCTCTCTCCGCCGCTGCGCCGGCATCCCTCCCCGAACCATTGTATGCCCGGCGGGGCCGCCGTGTGAGCGGACGCTCAATTCAAGTACTCCCGGGGCACCCGGGGAGACACGGCGCAGAGCAATTCGTATTGGATGGTGCCCGCCAGAGCGGCGGCGTCCTCCACCGGCAGGTGTTCGCCGAAGAGCTCCACCTCGTCGCCGGGGGCAGCCCCCAGCCCGGTGGCATCCGCCATGCACATGTCCATGCAGACACGGCCCACAATAGGCGCCCGCTGTCCGCGGATGAGCACCTCCAGCCGGTCGGAGCACAGCCGGGGCAGGCCGTCGGCATAGCCGACGGTCAGGGCGGCCAGCTCGGCGTCCCGCTCCAGCACATGAGTACAGCCATAGCTTACCGGCGTCCCGGCGGGGACGGCCTTGACCGAGGCCACCCGGGTCTTAAGCGCCATTACCGGCCGCAGGCCAACGCCGTCCAACCCCTCGCAGGAGGGGTCGGGATAGTGGCCGTACAGGGCCACCCCGGGGCGCACCATATCCAGATGAGTACAGGGATACTTTAACACAGCAGCGCTGGCGGCGCAATGGCGGATTGGGAACGTGATTCCCCGCCCCTCCAGCTCGGACAGCAGCTCCAGAAAGCGGGTGAACTGGCCCATGGTGTACGCCTCGTCCCCGTCGGCATTGGCGAAGTGGGTATAGATGCCCTCCGCCTCCAGGCCGGGCAGGGCGCACACCGCGGCAATGGCGTCGGCCGCCTCCGTCCGGTGTCCCTCATCACACAGCCAGCCCAGACGGGACATACCGGTGTCCGCCTTCACGTGGATGCGCAGCCGCCTCCCTGCCGCCTGGGCGGCGGCGGAAAAGGCCCTGGCACTCTCCAGATCGTAGACCGTCTGGGTCAACCCATAGCGCAGCAGCTCCTCCGCGCAGTCGGTTGGCGTGTAGCCCAAGAGCAGGATCGGGGTGAGCACCCCGGCCTCCCGCAGCTCCCTGGCCTCCGCCAGGCAGGCCACCGCCAGGTACTCCGCCCCCAGCTCCTCCAGCTTCCGGGCCACGGGGACCGCCCCGTGGCCGTAGGCGTCGGCCTTCACCACGCCCAGAAATCGGCACCCCTCGGGCAGCAGCGCCCGGAGTGCGCGGTAGTTGTGCTCCAAATTGGGCAGGGAGATCTCCGCCCAGGTTCGTCTCTCCTGTTGCTTCATGCTTTCGCCTCTCTGATATGGGATCATCCGCTCCATTATACTACGGGCCGGGCCGCGGCACAAGCCCCGTCCGCCCGGCGTTTTCATCCATTTTTAATGTACTGTTCATAGAAATCAAAAGACAAACAGGGAATTTTGGTCTATACTAAGGGCAGAAACCAGGGCCGGGACCGGCCCGCCTTCCAATTCAAATAAGGAGGATTCCGAATTATGTGGGAAGACTTTGGCAAAGCATTGACAAATGTGGCCTTCGCTGGTGTGGGACTGGCCGCGCTGGCCGCCGAACAGGTGGTCAAGGCCGGAAAGGTACTGGCGGAAAAGGGCGAAATCTACGTGGAGCAGGGCAAACGGTATGGCGAGGAGCTCCAGCAGAAGCTCCAGGAGGACGCCCAGCGCCGCCGGGAGGAGCAGTTGGAGCAGCGCATCTCCGCCATGGACGCTCAGGAGCGCGAGGCCCTGCGCCGCCGGCTGGCGGAGCTGGACGAGCTGGAGCGGCAGGCCCGTGAGGCCGCTGCCCAGGCGGAGGAGGCCGCGCCCGGCGAGGGCGGTGCCGAGATCACCGAGATCCACGGCGGCCCCCAGGAGCACGACAGCGAGGAATCATGAGGCAAACGGCCAGGCGGGGTGCTGCCCCGCCTGGCCGTTTGCTATGTGTTCTCTCCAACCGTGAACTGAAACTCCGTAAAGACACACTGGATCACGGTAAAGCCGTCCTGAGACAGCTCCCCCCGCAGAAGGGCGTGGGTGGACGGGTCAAACCAAAGGGAGCACTCCCGCCCCTCGCCCGCGGCGGACTCCGGCTCCCGGCAGACCACGCGCAGCACCTCGCTCTCCCCTTGGGCCTCCATACCACATTCGGCGATGAAGCCTTCCTGCACATAGTCCATCAGCACCGGAACCGCGTCCACCGGACTCATGCCGCTGTCATCCAGCGGCCCAGTCTCCACCCGCATGCCGTCGTACTCCAGAGCGGTCTCCCCCTCCAGAATACGGGCGGTGACCCCGGCGATATTCTCCGGCGCAGTGATGGTCAGGGTGGTCTCCCCCTCCCTGGCATAGTTCAGGCCGATTCCATAGGTATACACCCGCTGGCCGTAGTCGGCCGTCAGCTCCAGGGAGGCGGTACAGCCCCCCATCTCCAGATACTCTCCCCGTATGTCCAGGGCCAGTTGCTCAGCGCGGTTTCCGCCCTCTGCTCCGCCGCAGGCGGACAGGGACAAGCCGAGTATCATCATTAGTACGCACATCTCGGTCCGATGGCGCACAGCGCTCCCTCCTAGCTCACGTGTTCCTCAATGACGGCCGGCAGGGCGGCAATCACGTCGGTTGGGGTCATTCCATACTCTCCAATGGCGCGGGCACAGACCTCCCCCGCCTCTCCGTGGAGCCACACCGCCATGGGCACCGCCTGCCGGGCAGGCAGGCCCTGGCCCAGCAGAGAGAGGATCAGCCCTGCCAGCACGTCGCCGCTCCCCCCCTTGGCCATGCCCGGATTGCCGTTGGTGTTGATGTAGGCCGAGCCGTCGGGGAAGGCGGTGATGGTGCGGTGTCCCTTGAGCACCAGGCAGCAGGCGTGCTCCACTGCAAAGGCGCGCGCCGCCCCAAGGCGGTCGCCCGACGACAGCTCGCCCCCCAGCCTGACAAACTCCCCGTCGTGGGGAGTGAGCACCGTGTGCAGTCCCCGGCGGCTGTCCAAGACATCTATATGTCCCTCCAGCGCATTTATGCCGTCGGCGTCCAGCACCACGGGCAGGTGGATTTCCCCGAGCAGGTGGCGCACCACTGCGGCCACGCCGTTTCCGCGGCCCAGGCCGGGGCCGATCAGGCAGACGCCGTAGTCGGCCAGCCGGGTCATTGCGGCTTCCCCCGCCTCCAGGGAGAGCTGCCCCTCCTTGCCCGCAGGCAGGGGGTGGGGCATGGCCTCATCCAGCTTGGCCGCCGCGATGGGCCACACCGGGGCCGGCACTCCCACCGTCACCAGGCCCGCGCCGGAGCGCACCGCTGCCTGAGCCGCGAACACCGGCGCGCCGGTATAGCCCACGCTGCCGCCCAGGAGATAGACCTTTCCAAAGTCCCCCTTGTGGGCGTCCCGGGGCCGGACGGGCAGACGGACATCCGCCCCCTCCACCGTCTGTACCGGATAGTCCTCCCCGTCCACCAAGTCCCGGGGTATGCCGATGTCCGCCACGGTCAGCACGCCGGTGCACAGGCCGCCTTTGCCCACATAATGGCCCGCCTTGGGAAGCGTGAAGGTGACCGTCCGCGCCGCGCGCACCCCCTCCCCCAGCACCCTGCCGGTGTCGGCCTCTACCCCACTGGGGATGTCGGCGGACACCACCGGGATGTCACAGGTGTTCATCATGTGAACGGCGGTGAGGGCGTCCCCCCGCACCTCGGTGTTCAGGCCGATACCGAAGATGGCGTCCACCATCACGTCCGCCTTCAGGCACCAGGCCGCGAAGTCCGGGTCGTCCGGGGTAAAGGGCTCCAGTACCCCGCCGGCCGCCGCCAGCCGGGCCTCCATGGCCCTGGTGTCGCAGGTCAGCTTCTCCCGCTGCCCCACCAGGATGCAGCGCACCTCGAAGCCCGCCTCCAGCAGCAGGCGGGCGCAGGCCACGCCGTCGCCGCCATTGTTGCCCGGCCCGCAGAAACAAACCGCCCGCCCCGGCGCGTTGGCCGCCGTGTCGATGGCGGCCTCCGCCAGCGCATTTGCCGCCCGCTCCATCAGCTCCAGCGAGGGGGCGCCCCGCTCCTCTATGGCCCTCCGGTCCAATGTTCGCATCTGCTCCGCCGTTGCGATTCTCATGTGTTCCACGCTCCCATTTCTCTCTAAGTCGGTCTCATTATATGCCGTGCGGCAGGACTCGTCAATTTCCTTCTTGCGCTTTTCTCGATTTTGTGATATAAATAAGGGCACATGCGATGAAGGGAAAAAGAGCAGCCCCCGGCCCGGCAGAGAGCGTCCGTCACCGGCTGAAAGCGGATGTGGGGCTGGCCTGTTTGGTTCGTCCTGGAGCGGCCCTGGAGACAGGGACGGTTTTGCCCCACGTTACCGGGGCCAAAGTGCCTGCGCCGCCGGCGCGGGAATTGCGGGTGGTACCGCGGAAGGTTTGCCTTTCGTCCCAATTAGTTGGGAGGAAGGGCTTTTTTATTGCCCAAACCGGAAAGAGGAGCTGGACAATGAAGTCGTTGGAAGAGCGAGACCGCGCCTTGATTGAGGCCGCCGGTGCGGCGATTCGCCGGAACTATGACGGCGAAAACTTCCATCACACCGTAGGCGCGGCCGTGCGGTGCGGCAGCGGCGCAGTTTATACCGGCGTGAATGTGTACTCCATTCACGGCGCATGCGCAGAACAGGTGGCCATCGGCTCCGCCATCACCAATGGCGAGCGGGTTTTGGAAGCAATCGCCGCCGTACGCGGCAAAGACGGCTCGGAACTGCTGCCCCCGTGCGGCAGCTGTCGGCAGCTCCTGGCGGACTACGCGCCGGAGTGTGAAGTAATCCTCCCCGTGAACGGGGTTGCACAAAAGGTTCCGGCAAAGGATCTGCTGCCCTTCGCCTACCATGCGGAAGCCTAATCGTATCCACTACCATTCATCAAGAAGGAGTTTTCCATATGAAAGAACAGTTAGCAACCATCCGCTCGGAGGCTCTGGCCGCGTTTGCGCAGGCCGGATCTTCCGCAGAACTGGACGCCCTGCGGGTCAAGTACCTGGGCAAGAAGGGCGAGCTCACTGCCGTACTCAAGCAGATGGGCAAGCTCTCCGCCGAGGAGCGGCCCGCCATGGGCCAGCTGGCCAACGAAGTGCGCGCCGCTCTGGAGGCCGAGCTGGAGGCCAAGGGCAGGGAGCTGGAGGCCAAGGCGCTGGAGGCCCGGCTGGAGGCCGAGGCGCTGGATGTCACTGTCCCCGGCAAGCCCGTGACGATGGGCCACCAGCACCCCATGTATATCGCCCTGGATGAGCTCAAGGACATCTTCATCGGCATGGGCTTCACCGTGCTGGACGGCCCCGAGGTGGAGCTGGCCGAGCTGAACTTCGACCGGCTCAACGCCGGCGAGGGGCACCCCAGCCGCGACTGGTCGGACACCTTCTATTTTGACGAGGACAGCCGGGTGATGCTCCGCAGCCAGACCTCCCCCATGCAGGTGCGGGCCATGGACTCCATGCCCCTGCCCATCCGCATCATCGCCCCCGGCCGGGTCTACCGCAAGGACGAGGTGGACGCCACCCACTCCCCCATGTTCCACCAGGTGGAGGGCATGGTCATCGACAAGGGCGTCACCATGGCCGATCTGAAGGGCACCCTCAACACTGTGGTGGAACAGCTCTACGGCAAGGGCACCAAGACCCGCTTCCGCCCCCACCACTTCCCCTTTACCGAGCCGTCCTGCGAGATGGACGTGCAGTGCCACAAGTGCGGCGGCGTGGGCTGCCCCACCTGCAAGGGTGAGGGCTGGATCGAGCTGCTGGGCGCGGGCATGATCCACCCCCGGGTGCTGGAGATGGCGGGCATCGATCCCAGCGTCTACTCCGGCTGGGCCTTCGGCATCGGCCTGGAGCGCACCGCCATGCGTCGCTTCAAAATCGCCGATCTGCGGCTGATTTTTGAAAACGACGTCCGGTTCCTGGAGCAGTTCTGAGGCGCAGTCTCAGAACCGTAGGGGCGGCTATCAGCCGCCCGCCCGTTTCCAAATTTGAGCCTGGCGGGCGGATAATATCCGCCCCTACACCCGGAATCCGTCCGAGGTAAAACAAGAATAACAAGGGAGTTTTCATATATGAACTTATCTCGCAAATGGCTGGAGGAATTCGTCCATGTGGACGCCTCCGACAAGGAGTTCGCCGAGGCTATGACCCTGTCCGGCTCCAAGGTGGAGCTGACCCACGATCTGGGAGAGGAGATCTCCAACGTGGTGGTGGGCAAGGTGCTGTCTATGGAGCGTCACCCCGATTCCGACCACATGTGGATCTGCCAGGTGGACGCCGGCCGGGAGCAGCCGGTGCAGATCGTCACCGGTGCCTGGAACGTCCATGTGGGCGATCTGGTACCCGTAGCCCTGCACAAGTCCACCCTGCCCGGCGGCAAGAAGATCGAGAAGGGCAAGCTGCGCGGCGTGCTGTCCGACGGCATGCTGTGCGGTCTGGCCGAGCTGGGCCTGGACGAGCGGGACTTCCCCTATGCCGCCATCACCCCCGCCGCCATTCTGGGGGACTACAAGCCCCTGGACAAGGACAAGCCCTCCATCTCCGCCGACATTCAGCCCGGCGACAAGATCTACGGCCCCGTGGTGTGCGCCAAGGTGCTGGAGTGTGAGACCCAGCCGGACGGCTCCTTCCACACCTGCGCGGACATCGGAACCGGCACGGTCTGCCCGGACACCGCCTGCCCCAACCTGCACGCAGGCGACCTTGTGGCCTACAACACCAAGACCGGCAGCTACTGTACCCTGGACGACCTTCACGCCCAGCAGGCGGAATTCCCCCACTGCATCCCAGACGGCATCTTCATCCTCCGCGAGGACTGCAAGCCCGGCGACGATCTCAAGCCCGTCATCAACGCCGACGACCACGTAGTGGAGTTTGAGATCACCCCCAACCGGCCCGACTGCCTGTCCGTCATCGGCCTGGCCCGGGAGGTGGCCGCCACCTACGACGCCCCTCTCACCCTCCACGAGCCGGTGGTGAAGGGCGGCGGCCCCGGCGTGCTCACCGAGCTGCTGGACGTGGAGACCCCGGCGGCCGACCTGGTGCCCCGGTACACCGCCCGGATGGTGCGCAACGTGAAGATCGCCCCCTCCCCCAAGTGGATGCGGGAGCGGCTGCGCTCCATGGGCGTGCGCCCCATCAACAACATCGTGGATATCACCAACTACGTCATGCTGGAGTACGGCCAGCCCATGCACGCCTTCGACTACCGCTATGTGAAGGGCGGCAGGATCATCGTCCGCCGGGCGGAGGAGGGCGAGGAGCTGACCACCCTGGACGGCCAGGTGCGCAAGCTCAACGCCAACCACCTGGTCATCGCCGACGAGACCCGGGCCGTGGGCCTTGCGGGCATCATGGGCGGCGAGAACAGCGAGATCGTCTCCGACACCGCCGACGTGGTGTTCGAGTCCGCCTGCTTCGACGGCACCTGCATCCGCAAGGGCGCCCTGGCCCTGGGCATGCGCACCGAGGCCAGCGCCAAGTTCGAGAAGGGCCTGGATCCCATGAACACCCTCCCCGCCGTCCAGCGGGCCTGTGAGCTGGTGGAGCTGCTGGGAGCCGGCGAGGTGGTGGACGGCGTCATCGACATCCTCAACCACGTACCCCAGCCCCGCACCATCCGCATGGATCCGAAGCGGGTGAATGCCCTGCTGGGTACCGACATCCCCGCCGCGGAGCAGTACAAATATCTGGAGCGGGTGGAGATCCACACCGAGCAGCACGACTTCCCCGACGGCCCCGCCGACGTGGTCATCCCCTCCTGGCGCGCCGACGTGGAGGGCATCGCCGATCTGGCCGAGGAGGTGGCCCGGTTCTACGGGTACAACAACATCCCCGTCACCCTCATGCAGGGTCAGACCACCCTGGGCGGCTACTCCGCCGAGCAGAAGCTGGAAAACCGGCTGGGTGCGCTCTGCCGCGCCTTCGGGTATGACGAGATCATCACCTACTCCTTCATCTCCCCCGCCTGCTACGACAAGATCCGCTGGCCCCGCGACTACTCCGCCCGCAAGAGCTTCCAGATCCTCAACCCTCTGGGGGAGGACACCTCTATCATGCGCACCACCACCCTGCCCTCCATGCTGGATATCCTGACCCGCAACTACAACTACCGCAACAAGTCCGCCAGGCTCTATGAGCTGGCCCGGGTCTATCTGCCCGGAGGGGAGGACGGCCTGGCCAACGAGTCCAAGGTACTCACCCTGGGCGCCTACGGCGAGGACATGGACTTCTACGCCATGAAGGGGGCCGTCGAGGCCATTCTCAAGGACATCCGGGCTGTAGATATCCATTTTGAGGGTCCCACCGGCGCGCCCTCCGACGCCTCCTACCACCCCGGCCGCTGCGCCACCGTGTGGAGTGGCAGCGACTGCATCGGCATCTTCGGCCAGATCCACCCCCTGGCGGCCCAGAACTATGGCGTGGACGCCGAGCTCTACTGCGCCGAGCTCTCCTTTGATGAGCTCCTGAACGCCAAGGGCCCCGATCCCGAGTACGTCCCCCTGCCCAGGTTCCCCGCCGTCACCCGCGATATCGCCGTGGTGTGCGGGGAGAAAGTCACCGTGGGCGCTCTGGAGGACTGCATCCGCCGGGGAGCCAAGGGCCTGCTCAAGGAGGTTGCCCTGTTCGACATCTACCGGGGCAAGGGCGTGGACGAGGGCAAGAAGAGCGTAGCCTTTAACCTGACTCTGCGTGCCGACGACCGCTCCCTCACCAGCGAGGAGGCTGATGCCGACGTGAAGGCAGTTTTGGAGCTGCTGGAGCAGGAGCTGGGTGCTGTTTTGCGGTGAGCCCCTTCCGCGTCCGGTCGAAATCTTAAAGAATCATAAATTTTAAGTCATCCCCTTTACAGCGCGTCCTTTTTCCGCTACAATGGGGAACAGAATGATACACGGGGAGGTGTACCGATATGGAGATGGACTACACCCGCAAATTCAGCATCCAAAACGACAAGGACCCAGAGATCAAGAAGATCCTCTCTTCCGTCTACCAGTCCTTGCAGGAAAAGGGTTACAATCCCATCAACCAGATCGTGGGGTACATCCTCTCGGAGGACCCCACCTATATCACCAACTACAACAACGCCCGCGCCCTGATCCGCAAGCTGGACCGGGACGAGCTGCTACAGGAGCTGGTGAAGCAGTATCTGCGCGATTGATTGTGTTCCATCCAACGTGCGCTGTCGGTGACAGCGCACGTTTTTTCTTTTTTATTGCACCTGCAACATACAACGGCCCGTCCCTTTGTTAGAATAGGCCCAGAAACCGACGAAGGAGGCGTTTTCCCATGAAACGCAGAATCATTCATATCGAGGAATCCAGGTGCAACGGCTGCGGCCTGTGCGCCGCCGCCTGCCACGAGGGCGCCATTGAGATGGTCAACGGCAAGGCCCGTCTCACCCGGGAGGACTACTGCGACGGGCTGGGGGACTGCCTGCCCGCCTGCCCCACCGGGGCCATCACCTTTGAGGAGCGTGAGGCCCCCGCCTACGACCATGCGGCGGTCTTGGCCGCCAAGGCGGCCAGGGCCGCGGACAAGCCCCTGCCCTGCGGCTGTCCCGGCAGCCAGAGCCGGGCCATCCGCCGGCCGGAAGCCGCCCCCACCGCTGGAGATATCCCCAGTGAACTGCGCCAGTGGCCGGTTCAGATCAAGCTCGCTCCGGTCAACGCGCCCTACTTTGACGGCTGTGATCTTCTCATTGCTGCCGACTGCACCGCCTACGCCTACGGCGCCTTTCACCGGGACTTTATCCGGGGCCGGGTGACCCTTATCGGCTGCCCCAAGCTGGACGAAGGGGACTATAGTGAAAAGCTCACCGCCATTCTGGCTCAAAACGACATCCGCAGCGTCACCGTTGTACGGATGGCGGTCCCCTGCTGTGGGGGCATTCAGCGGGCCGCCGAGCGGGCCGTGTCCGCCAGCGGTAAACCGCTCTCCCTCCATACGGTCATTGTGGGCACCGACGGCACGCTGCTCCGCCAGGCTTGACACACACTTTACAATTGTGTCTTCTGTTTTTCCGGCGAAACTTGTATAAGCATACGAATTTCCGTCCCCTCCCTTGCAAAGCCCCCGGGAATTCGATATATTATACTCATTCTGGGACAGGGAGGTAGAGCCATGACGCCGGTGCACGAACTGCGCTCTGGGGTTTGGATCATCAATGGTTCCCGCCTGTCCAATTTTCGGCGGTAATAAGTGCAGGGTATCTGTGTAAGCAGATACCCTGATTTATTTTATCGTTTCCTAAAAATTTATTTGGCGCTACAGGAGGGTTTTATGAGCAAAAAAGTTGCCGTCATCATGGGTTCCGACTCAGATCTGGACACCATGCGCCCCTGCATCCAGCGGCTCAAGTCCTTTGGCATCTCCACAGAGGTCCACATCATCTCCGCCCACCGTACCCCCGCCGCCGCCGAGCGTTTCGCCTCTCAGGCAAGGGAGAACGGCTTCGGTGCGATTATCGCCGCAGCGGGCAAAGCCGCCCATCTGGCCGGTGTGCTGGCCGCCTATACCACCCTGCCCGTCATCGGCGTGCCCATCAAGACCTCTATGATGGGCGGGCTGGACGCCCTTCTGTCCATGGTGCAGATGCCCAAGGGGATTCCCGTGGCCTGCGTGGCGGTGGACGGCGCGGACAACGCCGCCATTCTGTCCGCCCAGATGCTGGCCCTTTCCGACGAGGCCCTGAGCGACCGGCTGGTGCAGTTCAAGGCCGGCATGGCCGCCGAGGTGGAAGCAAAGGATCATAAAATCCAAATGGAGGAGTTTTAATATGTCTTACGAGAAACTGGAGCAGCTCTATGAGGGCAAGGCCAAGAAGGTCTTCGCCACCAGCGACCCCAATGTGGTGATCGTGTCCTACAAGGATGACGCCACCGCCTTCAACGGCCTGAAGAAGGGCACCATCACCGGCAAGGGGGCCATCAACAACCGCATGACCAACAACCTGATGCGCCGCCTGGAGGAGAAGGGCGTGCCCACCCACTATGTGGAGGAGCTCAGCGACCGGGAGACCGCAGTGAAAAAGGTGTCCATCGTCCCCCTGGAGGTCATCATCCGCAACATCTCCGCCGGCTCCTTCGCCAAGCGTTTTGGCGTGGAGGAGGGCATCGTGTTCGACGCGCCCACCATCGAGTTCTCCTACAAGAATGACGACCTGGGCGATCCCCTCATGAACAGCTATCACGCCCTGGCCCTCAAGCTGGCCACCCAGGAGGAGATCGACCTGATCAAGAAGTACGCCTTTGCGGTCAACGACCTGCTGCGGGGCTTCATGAAGGAGATCGGCATTGATCTGGTGGACTTCAAGCTGGAGTTCGGCAAGACAGCCGACGGCACCATTGTGCTGGCCGACGAGATCTCCCCCGACACCTGCCGCCTGTGGGACGAACAGACCCACGAGAAGCTGGACAAGGACCGTTTCCGCCGGGACATGGGCGGGGCCGAGGAGGCCTACGAGGAGGTCATGCGCCGCCTGATGGGGGATCAGTAATCCATGGGCGGTTTCTTCGGCGCGATTACCAAGCAGGACTGCGTGCTGGACGTGTTCTTCGGTACCGACTACCACTCCCACCTGGGCACCAAGCGGGGCGGCATGGCGGTCTACGACCGGAAGGATGGCTTTCAGCGGCAGATCCACAACATTGAAAACACCCCCTTCCGCACCAAGTTCGACAAGGATCTGGCGGAATTTCACGGCTGCTCCGGCATCGGCTGTATCAGCGACACCGATCCCCAGCCCCTGCTGGTGCGCTCCCACCTGGGCCTGTACGCCATCACCACCGTGGGCATCATCAACAATGCCGACGCGCTGGTGGAGCGTTATTTCTCCGACCACGGCCACCAGTTCATGGCCATGAGCTCGGGTAAAGTCAACGCCACCGAGCTGGTGGCCGCCCTCATCAACCAGAAGGACGATCTGATCTCCGGCATCCGCCACGCCCAGGACGAGATCGACGGTTCAGCCACCATTCTCATTCTGGACGCCGACGGCATCCTCGCCGCCCGTGACAAGCTGGGCCGCCTGCCCGTGCTCATCGGCCAGGGCGAAAACGGCTGCTGCGTCTCCTTCGAGTCCTTCGCCTACCATAAGCTGGGCTACCATGACGCCTACGAGCTGGGCCCCCGGGAGATCGTACGGGTCACGGCCGGCGGCTGGAAGACCCTCTCCCCCGCCGGAGAGCAGATGAAGATCTGCGCCTTCCTTTGGACCTACTACGGTTACCCCAACTCCAACTACGAGGGGATGAATGTGGAGGTCATGCGCTACCGCAACGGGGAGATCATGGCCCGGGACGAGGTGCACCGGGGCCAACTGCCCAAGGTGGACTATGTGGCCGGCGTGCCCGACTCAGGCGTGCCCCATGCCATCGGCTTTGCCAACCGCAGCGGCAAGCCCTTTGCCCGCCCCTTCGTCAAATACACCCCTACCTGGCCCCGCTCCTTCATGCCCACCAGCCAGGAGGCCCGCAACCAGGTGGCCAAGATGAAGCAGATTCCCGTGCCCGAGCTCATTGAGGGCAAGAAGCTGCTCTTTGTGGACGACTCCATCGTCCGGGGCACCCAGCTCCGGGAGACCGTGGAATTCCTCTACGAGTCCGGCGCTGAGGAGGTCCACATGCGCTCGGCCTGTCCGCCCGTCATGTACGGCTGCAAGTACCTGAATTTCTCCCGCAGCAACTCCGACATGGAACTGCTGGCCCGGCGAACCATCCAGGAGCTGGAGGGGGACGAGGGGCAGCAGCATATCGAGGAATACGCCGACGCCTCCACGGAGCGCGGCAGATGCATGCTCCGCGCCATCTGTGAGAAGCTGGGCTTCGACTCTCTGGGCTACCAGTCCCTGGACGGCCTGCTGGAGGCCATCGGCATCGACCGGGACAAGATCTGCACTTACTGCTGGACGGGGAAGGAGTAAAAACGCTCCAAGAGGGACTCTGTCCCCCCTGGTACACCCCCCCGCGCCGCCCCCGGCGGCACAGCGGGTTTGATCCCCCCTCACCTGTGCACAGCGCAGGTGGTTGCCCGCCGATGGTGGAGCAAGCAGTGGCGTACTCCGGCGAACTGAATTCGCCTGCGGACCTCTTTTGCAATTCTTTTACCCGCAAAGCGGGTAAAACTCTGCAAGGCTTTTTCCTCTACCCCAGCGCCCCATTTCCTCATTGTTATCTGGAGGTTTTGACATGAAGAACTCCCATTCCGAATCCTACGCCGCCGCCGGCGTGGACGTCACCGCCGGCTACGAGGCGGTCAACCGCATCAAGCCCCTGGTGGAGTCCACCTACATTCCCGGTGTCATGGGCTCTCTGGGCGGCTTCGGCGGCCTGTTCGCCCCCAATGTGGCGGGCATGAAGAAGCCCGTCCTGGTCTCCGGTACCGACGGCGTGGGCACCAAGCTGAAAATCGCCTTTCTCATGGATAAGCACGACACCGTTGGCATCGACTGCGTGGCCATGTGTGTCAACGACATCATCTGCTCCGGTGCCTCTCCCCTGTTTTTCCTGGACTACGTGGCTGTGGGAAAGAATGTGCCCAGCCGCATCGAGGCCATCGTCTCCGGCGTCACCGAGGGCTGCCGCCAGGCCGGCTGCGCCCTCATCGGCGGCGAGACCGCCGAGATGCCCGGCTTCTACCCCGAGGACGAGTACGATCTGGCCGGCTTCTCCGTGGGTCTGGTGGACGAGTCCGACATGATCGACGGCTCCACCCTCTGCGAAGGGGATCTGCTCATCGGCCTGTGCTCCAACGGCGTCCACTCCAACGGCTTCTCCCTGGTGCGCAAGGTGCTGCTGGACAACCCCAAGGCTCTGGATATCTATGTCTCCGAGCTGGGCCGCACCCTCGGCGAGGAGCTGCTGCGCCCCACCCACATCTATGTAAAGTCCATCCAATGCCTGCGCCAGCACGGCGTAACTGTCAAGGCCATCAGCCACATCACCGGCGGCGGCCTGTATGAGAATGTGCCCCGCATGATGAAGGAGGGCCTCACCGCCCGCATCCGCACCGCCTCCTACCCCGTGCCCGCCATCTTCGAGCTCATTCAGAAGTCGGGTGACATCCCCGTGCGGGACATGTATAACACCTTCAACATGGGCATCGGCCTGGTCATCGCCATCCCCAAGGATCAGGTCGGCCACGCGCTGGACGTGCTGGCCCGGGCGGGCGAGCAGTCCTACGTCATCGGCGACGTGATCAAGGGCGACGCCGGCGTGGAGCTGGTCTGAGGGCAGGGCGCATGGTACGAATTGCCGTCTTGGTTTCCGGCGGGGGCACCAACCTCCAGGCACTGATCGACGCCCAGAGCCGGGGTGAGCTGAAAAACGGCCGCATCGCCGCCGTGCTCTCCTCCCGGCCCGACGCCTACGCCCTGGAGCGGGCCGCCCGGGCCGGCATCCCCGGCTATGTGGTGGCCCGGAAAGACTTCGCCTCCAACCGGGAGATGACCGTGGCCCTGGTGGACAAGCTCCGTGAGCTGAATATCGGGCTGGTGGTGCTGGCCGGCTTCCTGCACATCCTTACCGGAGAGATGGTGGCCGCCTTCCCCAACGCCATCCTCAACGTCCACCCCGCCCTCATCCCCTCCTTCTGCGGCGCGGGCTACTACGGCCTCCACGTCCACGAGGCCGCCCTGGCCTACGGCGTGAAGCTCACGGGCGCTACCGTCCACTTCGTCAATGAAGAGCCCGACGGCGGCCCCATCGTCCTTCAGAAGGCGGTGGAGATCCTGGAGGGGGACACCCCCGAGGTACTCCAGCGCCGGGTGATGGAGCAGGCGGAGTGGCATATCCTTCCCCAGGCCGTCTCCCTGTTCTGTGAGGGGCGGCTCCGGGTGGAGGGAAGGATCGTCCATATTTTATAATTTCATAGGAGGTATGGAGACATGAGCGATCTGCGTCTTCTGGCATTTGTCCTCAGCGGCGGTTTTCTGTTCCTAGGCGGGATCTGGCTTGGCGGAGACTACGGTCTTGCTCTGTTGCTGCTTGGCTTGGTCGTTCTGCTGGTTCCTGTTGTTCTGGCGTGTATTTCCCTGATCCGCTGGCTGGTACCTCCTAGCCAAAGCTCTCATGAGTAGTCCAGGTAGGAGATGTCTTCATATGAAACGAACCGCAGTCATTGTAATCCTATCTTTGCTTGCAGCATTCGTATTTTCTGCCTGCGCGCCCGCAGCCCCCAGCGGTCAAACGCCTGAATTTTTGAATGACATCGGGAAAACACTCATCGAATTAAAAAATGAGCATCCAGAAGGCGAAATAATTGAAAGCTTAGATTCATCCCCAGATTGTGCCGCTATATGCTTTGGGGAGCCGGAGGCGGAATATGCTTATTACTTTTTCGGAACGCAGAGCGGCGATTCTGAAAAGGCCATGAGCGAATGTGAGGAACAGCTGAAATGTGCGGGCTTTGTCACCACCGCAAACATACTTTTCCCAGACATGGAAGATGACATGTCCTTTGAAGATTTTTTCTCCTTGATCGGTGTGGACGATTATGAGTATTTCGGGGAAGATACGCTTGCAGCAGGTTGGTTAAGATTCATGTATCAAGATATGGAAGTAATGGTGAATACAAACGAAATTACTCCTCGTGGCGGATGGGATTTTACAGGAGCAGAAATCGTGAAGCGTGATGCTCCGGTGTCGATTGCAGACCCAGAAATATTAAATACCAATAGTGACCTAGCGGGTGCAGTTATGTTCGATGAAACTATTTTGTGAGAACATATTGCTGCAACTGGTATGTGCATTTCTTTCCCGAGGGATTGTCGAAATAATACATCCCCCTGTCTGTAGACTTATTTCAAGAATTCCTCACAAGTGTTACATTCAGCAAGGCAATAACAATATGATATCGTAGAATGGAGATTATCATGAAAAACCTGGATCTTACCGCGCTGCTACGCGGCAACCCCTATCCCGGACGCGGCATCGTGCTGGGCAGCTCCCCCGACGGGGAGAAGTCCGTCATTGCCTATTTTATCATGGGACGCAGCGAGAACTCCCGCAACCGGGTCTTCGTGGAGACCCCTGACGGCATCCGCACCCAGGCCTTTGACCCCTCCAAAATGACCGACCCCTCCCTTATTATCTACGCCCCTGTGCGGGTGTTCGGCACCTCCACCATCGTCACCAACGGCGACCAGACCGACACCATCCGCGAGGGGCTGGCCGCGGGCAAGACCTTTGCCCAGGCCCTCCACACCCGAACCTTTGAGCCCGACGCCCCCAACTACACCCCCCGTATCTCCGGGCTGGTAAAAAAGAACGGCGACTACACCCTCTCCATCCTCAAGAGCGCGGACGGCGATCCCGCCTCCTGCCGCCGGTATTTCTTCGCCTATGAGGCCCCCCGCGCCGGGCAGGGCCATTTCATCCACACCTACATGGGCGACGGCACCCCCCTGCCCTCCTTTGTGGGGGAACCGGAGCAGGTGGAAATCCCCTGCGGCACCCCCGCGGAGCTTGCCGATCTGTTGTGGGACAGCCTCAACGCGGAGAACAAGGTCTCTCTCTTTGTGCGCTACATCGACCGGAAAACCGGAGATTGGGAGACTGTGATCAAAAACAAGCATGCATCAGCCTGACGGACGGCCGCAGGCCGCCCCAGATACACACAGTCCGAGGGCGGCCCGCGGCCGCCGCTCACTTGACGGAGGTTTATCGCAATGACAGAACTGGAACTGAAATACGGCTGCAACCCCAACCAGAAGCCGGCCCGCATCTTTATGGAGGAGGGCGAGCTGCCTATCCAGGTGCTCAACGGAAAGCCGGGCTACATCAACTTTCTGGACGCCTTCAACTCCTGGCAGTTGGTGAAAGAACTAAAGGAGGCCACCGGCCTGCCCGCCGCCGCATCCTTCAAGCACGTCTCCCCCGCTGGCGCCGCCGTGGGTACCCCCCTCACCGACGTGGAGCGGAAAATCTACTTTGCCGAGGATATGGAGCTCTCCCCCATCGCCTGCGCCTATGTCCGCGCCCGGGGCGCTGACCGGCTGTGCTCCTACGGCGACTGGGCCGCCCTCTCCGATGTGTGCGACGCCGACACCGCCCGCTACCTGGCCCTGGAGGTATCCGACGGCGTGATCGCCCCTGGCTACACCGACGAGGCCCTGGCCATCCTCAAAACCAAGCGCAAGGGCGGCTATAATGTGGTGCAGATCGACCCGGACTATGCCCCCAAGGCCGTGGAGCACAAGGACGTCTTCGGTATCACCTTCGAGCAGGGCCGCAACAGCTTCGCCATCAACGAGGCCCTGCTGGACAACATCGTCACCGACAACAAGGAGCTGCCCGAGTCCGCCAAGCGGGACATGCTCATCGCCCTCATCACCCTGAAGTACACCCAGTCCAACTCCGTCTGCTATGTGAAGGACGGCCAGGCCATCGGCGTGGGCGCGGGCCAGCAGAGCCGCATCCACTGTACCCGTCTGGCGGGGAACAAAGCGGACAACTGGCTCCTGCGGCAGCATCCCAAGGCGCTGGGCCTCTCCTTCGTGGACGGCATCCGCCGTCCCGACCGGGACAACGCCATCGACGTCTACCTCTCCGACGAGTACGAGGACGTGCTGGCCGACGGCGTGTGGCAGAACACCTTTAAAATCCGGCCCGAGGTGCTCACGGCGGAGGAGAAAAAGGAGTGGATCGCCCGCCAGTCGGGCGTGACCGTGGGCTCCGACGCCTTCTTCCCCTTCGGCGACAATGTGGAGCGTGCCCGCAAGAGCGGCGTACAGTACATCGTCCAGCCCGGCGGCTCCATCCGGGACGACCACGTCATCGCCACCTGCAACAAGTACGGCATCGTCATGGCCTTTACCGGGATGCGGCTGTTCCACCACTAATGGAGGCACACCGCTACGGTCTGAGCGCCGCCGCTCTCAAATATCTGGCCGCGCTGTTTATGCTGGTGGATCATATCGGGATGGTCTTTCCCACCATGCTGACCGAGCTGGGCCTGCCCACCTGGGCGGATGGGCTGCCCCGGCTCATCGGGCGGCTGGCCTTTCCCATTTTCGCCTACTTCGTGGCCGAGGGCTGCCGCCGCACCCGCTTCTTCCACCGCTATCTCATCCGGCTGGGAGCGTGTGCCCTTCTCTCCCAGGCGCCCTTCACCCTAGCCACCGGCGTCTGGGGCGGAAGTGTGCTCCTCACCTTCTTCCTCAGCGCCGGAGCCATCTATGGCTATGAGCGTCTGTCCAAAGCAGAGCACGGCCCGGCCGTGTCGGCCATTCCCCTGTTCGCGGCCTGTGCGCTGGCACTCCTGCTCAACGTGGACTACGGCTTCCCCGCCGTGCTCCTGATCTTCGCCCTTTACCTCTGCGGTGATAATCGCCGCCGAAAGCTGCTCTGTCTGGGAGCCGGTCTGGCTCTCCTCTATCTGCTCTACCAGCCCCTGATAGGGCTACTCTCCCTCCCACTGTTCCGGCCGGACTGGATGGCGGGCTATCTGCTCCATGCCCTCCCTGTGTTTGCTCTCTACGCATTGTGCGCCGAGGCATCCCTCCTTCTGTTGGCCTGGTACCGTGGGCAATTGGGTGTGCAGAGCAAGTGGTTCTTTTATGTGTTCTATCCCGCGCACCTGCTGGGCCTATGGGCCCTGGGGCTGGCGCTGAATTGAGGTGTAAGCAATGAATGTTTTGATTGTCGGCGGCGGCGGGCGGGAGCACGCCATCGTCTGGGCACTGTCTAAAAGTGAGCAAGTGGAACAGCTTTACTGCGCCCCCGGCAACGGCGGTATCGCCGCCCTGGCCCAGTGTGTCCCCCTCTCCGCCACCGACGTGGATGGAGTGGTGGCCTGGGCCCAGACCCATTCCATTGATTTTGTGGTGGTGGCGCCGGACGATCCCCTCGCCCTGGGCATGGTGGATGCCCTGGAGGATGCGGGCATTCCCGCCTTCGGCCCCCGGGCGGACGCCGCCATCATCGAGGCCAGCAAAATCTTTTCCAAGAATCTGATGGCCAAGTACCACATTCCAACCGCAAAGTATCAAACCTTTACAGAGCTCGCCCCTGCTCTGGCCTACATTGAGGCCGAGGGCGCGCCCATCGTGGTGAAGGCTGACGGCCTGGCCCTGGGCAAGGGCGTTATCGTGGCCCAGACGGTAGCCGAAGCCCAGGAGGCCGTCCGCTCCATGATGGACGGTCGCAAGTTCGGCCAGGCCGGCGCCAGGGTGGTCGTCGAGGAGTGTATGACCGGCCCGGAGGTCACCGTGCTGGCCTTCTGCGACGGGGAGCATCTGGTTCCCATGCCCTCCTCCCAGGATCACAAGCGGGCCTTTGATGGCAACCAGGGCCCCAACACCGGCGGCATGGGCGCCATCTCCCCCTCCCCCAACTACACGCCCGAGGTGGCCCGCCGCTGTATGGAGGAGATCTTCCTGCCCACGGTGGCCGCCCTCAAGGCGGAGGGCCGCCCCTTCCAGGGAGTGCTCTACTTTGGCCTGATGCTCACCCCCGACGGCCCCAAGGTGGTGGAGTACAATGCCCGCTTCGGCGATCCCGAATGCCAGGCGGTGCTCTCCCTGCTGGAGACCGATCTGCTGGACATCTTCCTGGCCTGCCGTAACGGCACTTTGGACCATCTGAACATCCGGTGGAAGGACGGGGCGGCCTGCTGCCTTGTGCTGGCCTCCGGCGGCTACCCCGGCTCCTACGCCAAGGGTCTGCCCATCACCGGCCTGGAGGATGCCGGACAGCAGGCCGTGGTTTTCCATGCGGGCACCAAACTGGGAGACGACGGCACGGTGTTCACCAACGGCGGCCGGGTGCTGGGCGTCACCGCCACCGGGCCGGATCTGAACGCCGCGATCGACAGCGCCTACGCCGCCGCGGGGCACATCCACTTCCAGGACATGCACTTCCGCACCGACATTGGCCGGGTTTGAAGCCCTTGCGCCCCAAGGGGTGCTACTGCTGGTTGTCAAATTGGATGCTCCGGTTGGTTGCGTCTATCCGGGCCGTTCTGCTAAGATGAGCCCAAGAAAAAAGGAGGTTCATCACCATGGAATTTCGTGAACGGCTCTACCAGCTCCGCAAAGGGCGGGGCATTTCCCAGGAGGAGCTGGCCCACACCGTAGGGGTCTCCCGGCAGGCGGTACAGAAGTGGGAGGCGGGGGCCGCCACCCCGGATCTCGGCAACCTGTCCGCCTTGGCCGACTATTTTGTCGTCAGTTTGGACTATCTGGTGCGGGGAATCGAGCCCGAAAAGCCCGCAGCCCCTTCCCCTCAGCAGGCTGTCATCCAAAACTACTATACAGGCTGGAGCTATGAGTTCCGCAGCCGCCGCACCCTCCTCGGCCTGCCGCTGGTGCATATCAACCTGCGGGATCGTGGGCTCTGCCGGGCCAAGGGAATCATTGCCATCGGCAACGTGGCCACCGGTTTTCTGGCCATTGGCGGTTTTTCCGCCGGCCTGCTGTCCATCGGCGGCCTGGGTGTCGGACTGCTGACCCTGGGCGGACTGGCCGTGGGGATCGCCGCCGCGGGCGGACTGGCCGCCGGTCTCCTGCTTGCCCTGGGCGGCGGTGCGTTCAGCCTGGGGCTGGCACTGGGCGGCTGCGCCGTCAGCCAGTCTGTCGCCATCGGCGGGGCGGCGGTGGGACAGTACGCCGCCGGAGGCGCCGCGCTCGGCTCCACCCTTGCCATCGGCCAGGACGCCCAATCCTCCTCCGGCGGGCTGGCCCTCACCCTGGACCAGCTCCGCGCCTATGGTGGGAATACCGAGGCCCTGTTCCAGATGATCCACGCCCAGCTCCCCGAGGCCCCTGAGTGGGTCGTCCGCCTGCTTCTCTGCGTTTGCCCCTGAAAAAGAGCCCTTGCGCGGCCGCGCAAGGGCTCTTCCCTTATCTGTCTTCTCTGTAAGCTGAACTGTGTCCACCCGTCCCGGTGCCCCTATCATCACCGTTGAGAAATCTCCATGTATAGAAGGGGATACGGCGCTCCCTGTTCATCGCAGTCTGTCCTTTTATATACACAGAATCCCATGTGCTCATAAAAACCCTTTGCCTCTGGATTCTGTTCATTGACCGTCACGCTCTTAACCCCACAATGCTTCATCCCATATTCAACGAGCAGCCTTCCCAAGCCGTTTCCCCGTTTGTCCGGAACGAGAAACAGCATTTCAAGGCGGCCGCCATCTACTCCCATAAATCCGACCGGAGCTCCGCTTTCCTCTCTGGCGATGACAAGCCTTGGAACCAAATTCAGCGCCCCGGGAACGTATTCCTTGATCTGTTCTATTTCACGGCTGGATAAAAAGTGGTGCGTTGCCCTCACGGACTGCTCCCAAATTTTCAGAAGCTGCTGGAGCAATGCAGGCTGCCGTTCCTTCACTTCCGCTATTTCCGTATCCTCACCCCATTTGATTGCATTTCCAACATCAGCCTGCCACACAAATGCTGCGGCTTCGGTCAGCCGGCTTGCTTATTTCTCATCCAGTGGGAGTGGGTCCGGTGCACGGTGGGTCAGCTCGGCACAGCAGGACTTGGTCAGCTTGTCCAGTCCCTCATCCTGGCGGGCCAGCTCCCCGGAGATCTGCTCCAGCGTCTGCCGCACCTGGTCCAGCTCTCCACAGGCCCTGGAAACCGCCGCGTCCATATCAGCGCGCAGGCGGCCGTAATTCCCTTGTACCCGGTTCAGCCACTGCTCCACCTCGGCCCGTGTCTTGCGGATGCGCTCCTCCGCCTCCGCCTGAACCGCCTGGGCGCGGCAGTGGGCCTCCAGCTCGATACCGGCGGTGCGGTCCTTCACCTTCTCATAGGCCGCCGCCGCCGGCCCAGCCTTGGCCAGCTTTTCCTCGCTCTCCTTCAGCCGGGCCTCGGTATCGGCCAACCGCTGCTTCGCCTTCTCCAGCTCTTCCTCCAGCAGGGAGATCTCCAGCTTGCGCTCCTCCGCCTCCTTGTGGGCGGCGGCCAGCTCCCCCCGCAGGGCCTGGAGCTCCTTCTCCTTGGCCTCCGTCTGGGCCTGGGCCGCGGCGATCTCCTCCGCCTGGGCCGCCTTGGCCGCCTCGGTCTCCGCCAGCTCCCGCCGGACAGCCTCCAGCTTCTCCCGGTGCTCCTGGTTCGACGTCTCAATATAATTCAGCACATCCTGCTTCTGAAACCCGCCAAAGGTGGACGTGCGGAACTGAAGTTCGGTGTCGCTCATACGGCACACCCCTTTTCTACAGAATCAGAGCTATTTTATCACAATTCCCGCTATAACACAAGCGCCACCCAGACCATAGCTATCTGCACAATTCTTTCTTCTCTCTACTTGCGGTTTTGCGCAAAATCAACTATAGTTATAGTTGGCATTACGGCAAAATGTCCGGTCTATCGGGCTTATCCGGCGGTATTCTACGTTCAGAAACATTTGAGAACGGAGGTAGTTTTCCCATGACCTATCTGGCCCACATTGCCGGCGACGGCCGGAAACAGACGGCGGCGGAGCACCTCAACGGGACGGCGGAGCGTTGCGCCCTCTTTGCCGCTCCCTTTGGCGCGGAGGAGCTGGGTCGGCTGGCCGGCCTGAGCCACGACCTCGGAAAATACTCCATGGAATTTCAGCGCCGCCTTGCCGGCGGCCCCAAGGTGGATCACGCCACCGCCGGCGCCTTTGCCTGCTGGCGTATGGGGCAGCCTCTGGCTGCCTTTGCGGCGGCGGGGCACCACGGCGGCCTCCCGGACGGAGGCACTCAGGGGGATTCCCCGGATGCCGGAACCTTTTGGGGACGGATGAAGCGCGCGGAACGGGGCATGCTGCCCGACTGCTCCCCCTGGACAGAAGAGATCGCCCTCCCCTCCCCCGCTCCTCCCCCCTGCGGCGCGGAGCCGCTGTCCCTGATGTTCTTTACCCGGATGCTGTTTTCCTGTCTGACGGACGCGGATTTCCTGGACACCGAGGCCTTTATGGACGGCTCCCCCCGGCCGGAGCACCCCGCTCCTCTGGATGACCTTTGGGAGCGGCTCCAGCGCCATATCTCCGGCTGGTTTCCCCCTCAGGGAGAGCTGAACTCCCGCCGCTGCGCCGTTCTGGAGCAGTGTATCCGGATGGGCAAAACCCAGCCCCCCGGCCTGTTTACCCTCACCGTCCCCACCGGGGGCGGAAAGACGGTGGCCTCTCTGGCCTTCGCCCTGGCCCAGGCTAGGGCCAGGGGACTGCGGCGGATCATCTATGTGATCCCCTACACCTCCATCATCGAGCAGACCGCCCAGGAGTTCCGAACCATCCTGGGGGCGGAGAACGTGCTGGAGCACCACTCCAACGCCGCCTATGAAATCGACGCCGAGGCCACTCCAAAAACGGTCCGCCTGGCCCAGGCCGCGGAGAACTGGGACATGCCCGTGGTGGTGACCACGGCGGTGCAGTTCTTTGAATCCCTCTATGCCAACCGCCCCTCCCAGTGCCGCAAGCTCCACAACCTGGCCGGAAGCGTCATTCTCTTCGACGAGGCCCAGCTGCTCCCCCTCCCCTGCCTGCGGCCCTGCGTCCACGCCATCGCCCAGCTCGTTCAGCATTACGGCGCTTCCGCCATCCTCTGTACCGCCACCCAGCCCGCACTGGGGCCGCTCTTTGCAGAGTTCCTGCCCGGCCGTCCGGCGGTGGAGCTCTGTCCGCCGGAGCTGTGTCCCCCGGAACCCTTCCGCCGGGTGTGCTTCCGCCAGGCGGGCCGGCTGGACTGGGACACACTGTCCGGACAGCTCCAGCAGCACGAGCAGGTGCTCTGCGTTGTCAACAGCCGCAAGAGCGCCCAGGAGATCTTTACGCGGCTCTCCGGCGAGGGGAACTTTCACCTCTCTACCCTCATGTATCCCGCCCACCGGCGCGCCAAGCTGGAGGAGATCCGCCGCCGGCTCAAGGAGGGGCTCCCCTGCCGGGTGATCTCCACCTCCCTGATCGAGGCCGGGGTGGATGTAGACTTTCCAGCCGTGTTCCGGGAAGAGGCGGGCCTGGACTCCATCCTCCAGGCCGCCGGCCGGTGCAACCGGGAGGGCAAACGCCCCGTCTCGGAGAGCATCGTCACCCTTTTCCAGGGGGAGGCCGCCCCGCCGCCTCTGTTTCAGACCGCCATCGGCGCAGGCCGCATGGTGCTGGAGCAGTATGACGACATCGCCTCCCAGGAGGCGATCCAGGCCTACTTCCATACGCTCCTGGAGCTGAAGGGGGCGGAAGCGCAGGACATATATGGTATTCTGCCCAAGATTCGCACGGAGCTGTTCCCCTTCCAGTCCGTGGCGGAGCGCTTCCACATGATCGACAGCCCCACCCGGACGGTCTACATCCCATTGGGCGCGGGCGCGGAGCTGGTCGGACGGCTTCGGGCCGGAGAGCGGAGCCGGACGCTGTTCCGCCAGCTCGGCCAATACGGCGTATCTATCTACGAAGAGCACTTCGCCGCCCTGGATCAGGCCGGGGATCTGGAGCGGCTGGAGGATGGCTCCTCTATCCTTGCCACCCTGTCCCTCTATTCGGAGGAAACCGGACTGTCTCTGGAGGCCGACTGTGGAAAGGGACTGTTTATCTAAAAGAAGGTGGGGAAGCTTAACGCTTCCCCACCACCCCGGCGAAATCTTTTCTAAATCAATATTTCAATCCACGCATTTCAGCGACATATTTTAGTATAACACAAAAGCAACTATGTTTGCAAATCACTTTTTAATTTTTATTGATTTAGAAAAGATTATGTTGATCTATGGACAGTAACGTGTTATATTGTGTCTAGAGCAGAATGAAAATCAGAAAGGAGTGAACGCCTATGTCTATTCAGCTGGAGGTGTGGGGAGACTATGCCCTCTTTTCTCGTATAGAGTTCAAAACCGAACGAGTCAGCTACGATGTCATGACCCCCTCCGCCGCCCGGGGGCTGGTGGAGGCAATCTACTGGCATCCTGGGCTGAGGTGGATCATCGACCGCATCCATGTGTGCGCTCCCATCCGCTTCACCAATCTGCGGCGCAACGAGGTCAAGTCCACTCTCTCCGCCCGCTCGGCCCGGACGGTGATGGAGCGGGGCAAGGGAGAGCTGTATCTGTGCACATCCGACGACATTCAGCAGCGGGCCGCCCTGCTGCTGCGGGATGTGCGGTATGTCATTGAGGCCCATTTTGACATGACCAGTCAGGCCGCCCCCGGAGATAATCCGGGCAAGTTTCAGGACATTGTCAAGCGCCGCATCAAAAAGGGGCAGTTCTACCACCAGCCCTGCTTTGGCTGCCGTGAGTTTCCCGCCCATTTCCACTGGTGTGAGGAGCTACCCCCCTGCCCGAAGGAGCTGCTGGGAGAGCGCGATCTGGGCTGGATCCTGTGGGATATGGACTATACAAATCCGGAGGATATCCGCCCCCTGTTCTTCCGCGGCACCCTGCGGGACGGGGTGCTGGAGGTGCCCGCCCGGGACAGCGGGGAGGTGCGGGGATGATTTTGCAGGCGTTGACCCAGTATTACGAAACTCTGGTGCAGGCAGGCGTGCTTGCCGGCCCCGGCTGGGGGCCGGTCAAGGCCTCCTATGCACTCTCTATCGCCGCAGACGGGACGCTGGAGCAGGTTACGTCCATTCAGACGGAGCAGCTCCGAGGGAAAAAGACTGTGCTCGCCCCCCAGGTGCTCACGCTCCCTGCTCCGGTCAAACGCACAGTAGGGATCGCCGCCAATTTTCTGTGCGATAACTCCGGCTACATTTTGGGCGCAGACAATAAGGGCAACCCTCAGCGCTCCCTTGCGTGCTTTGCCGCCTGCAAGGCGCTTCATACCTCTGTTTTGGGGGGTGTCGCTTCCCCCTCCGCTCAGGCCCTGCTGGCCTTCTTCCGCACCTGGATCCCGGAGTATACACTGGAGCATCCCGCTCTGGCAGAGTATCGGGAGGACATACTGTCCGGGGCCAATCTGCTCTTCCGTTATAATGGAAGCTATATCCACGAAGATCCCGAGATTCGGCGTGCCTGGGAGCGCCGCTATCGCGCCGATACCGACAGCCCAAGAGGTATCTGCCTCGTCACCGGCGAGGAAGGGCCGGTGGAGTCCGTTCACCCGGCCATCAGGAATGTGTCCGGCGCCCAATCCAGCGGCGCAGCTCTGGTCTCTTTCAACGCACCGGCGTTCTGTTCCTACGGCAAGGAGCAGAACCTCAACGCCCCTACCGGCAAATACGCCGCCTTCGCCTACACGGCCGCCCTTAATTACCTGCTGGCCGACCGGGAGCACGTCTACCGGCTCGGGGACGCCACCGTCGTCTGCTGGGCCAGAGGCGGCGGCGACGCCTACCAGGCCTTTTTCGGCGGAGCTCTGCTGGGGGCGCCGACGCCGTACAGCGCCGCGGATCTCCGCGGCATGACCGCACAGCTGTGCCAGGGAATCCCCGTGGACTTTCAGGAGGACAAGCTCGACCCCAGCATGGATTTCTATATCCTAGGCCTCTCCCCCAACGCCGCCCGGCTGTCAGTGCGCTTTTTCCTCCACAATACCTTCCAGGGATTCCTGGATCACATCCAGGCCCACTATGACCGCCTGGAGATAGCTCAGTCCAATGATAATAAATTTGACAACATTCCTCTTTGGCGCCTTCTGTATGCCACTGTCCGAAGTCAAACCAAATATGAACCAAGTTCATATAAGGAAGCAAAACAAAATTTGGAAAAATATCTCCCTCCAGAACTATCCGGTGAGATCCTCCGCTCTATTCTCATGAATACCCGTTACCCTGCTACATTACTGAATGGTATTACTTTGCGTATCCGGGCAGAACACGAAATTACACGAAGCCGAGCTGCCGCCATCAAAGCATGTCTCTTGCAAAATTATCGTTTTCTTCCAATTTATTCCGCGCTAAGGGAGGTATTGACCGTGGAACTAAATGATTCTTGCAATTATCAGCCCTATGTTTTAGGCCGGTTATTTGCGGTAATGGAACAAATACAGCTCGCCTCCGCAGATTGGAAATTGAACCGCACAATCAAAGATAGCTATTTTACCTCCGCCGCAACAACTCCCAAAAATATCTACGCAAAATTGTTTCCACTAAGCGAATATCACATGAAAAAGCTCCTGCGTGATAAGCCCGGCCTGGCAAATATACTGGGGAAGGAAAAAGGCTCTCTGATTGGAAAATTGACTGCTCCTATTCCTCCGCGTTTTATGCCAGAAGAAACCGACTGTTTCTATATCGGATATTATCATCAGAGCAATCAGAAAAAGGAGGAAAAAGAGCATGTCTGATCCTATCAAAAACCGCTATGAATTTGTCATCCTGTTCGACGTGGAGAACGGCAATCCCAACGGGGATCCGGACGCGGGCAATATGCCCCGGGTGGATCCGGAGACTGGCCTGGGCATTGTCACCGACGTGTGCCTGAAGCGGAAGATCCGCAACTATGTGGAGACGGTGAAGGAGGACGCCACCGGCTACCGCATCTATGTCAAGGACGGCGTGCCTCTTAACCGCAGCGACGCCGAGGCCTACGCCGCACTGGACGTGGACGAAAAAACCGTCAAGGAAAAGAAAAAGGCCGATCCCGACCTGGATCGGAAAGTCCGGGACTGGATGTGCGCCAACTTCTACGATGTGCGCACCTTCGGCGCGGTGATGACCACCTTTGTGAAGGCCGCTCTCAACTGCGGCCAGGTGCGGGGGCCGGTGCAGCTGGGCTTTGCCCGCAGCGTGGAACCCGCCATTCCCCAGGAGATCACCATCACCCGCGTGGCCATCACCACCGAGGCCGACGCGGAGAAAAAGGGCACTGAGATGGGGAGAAAGTATGTCATCCCCTATGGCCTCTATCGCTGCGAGGGCTACGTCTCCGCCAACCTGGCCCGCAAGACCACCGGCTTCTCCGAGGAGGATCTGTCCCTGCTGTGGGAGGCAATCCTCAATATGTTCGAGCACGACCACTCCGCCGCACGGGGCAAGATGGCCGTGCGGGAGCTGATTGTCTTCCAGCACGACAGCGAGCTGGGCTGCGCCCCGGCCTGGAAGCTCTTTGAAGCGGTACATGTCACCCGGAGGGATCCCGGTGATCCCGCCCCCGCCCGTTCCTATCAGGATTACTCCGTCACGGTGGACGAGGCCGCCCTCCCCGCCGGAATCACCTGCCGGCGGATGGGGTGAACTTCCGTGAGGAGGAGTTTCTCCCCCTCTCCGGCCTTCAGCACTTTGCCTTCTGCCGCCGCCAGTGGGCGCTGATCCATCTGGAACAGCAGTGGCAGGAAAATCTGCGCACCATAGAGGGCCAGCTCTTCCATGAGCGTGCCCACGACGCCTCCCTTCGGGAGCGGCGGGGCGATACTCTGGTTCTCCGCAGTCTGGCGGTGGCCTCCCCTACCCTGGGACTGTCCGGCCAGTGCGACGTGGTCGAATTTCGCGCCGCGCCAGAGGGCGTCCCCCTCGCGGGCGAGGAGGGCCGCTGGCTGCCCTTTCCCGTGGAGTACAAGCGCGGCCGGCCAAAGCCTCACCAGGCGGACGAGCTTCAGCTGTGCGCCCAGGCCATGTGTCTGGAGGAAATGCTGTGCTGCCCCGTCCCGGAAGGCGCACTCTACTACGGCGAAACCCGCCGGCGCACTCCGGTGCGCTTCTCTCCAGAGCTGCGCCGTCAGGTTCAGTCCGCCGCAGAGGAGATGCATCAGCTCTTCCGGCGGGGCCACACCCCCAAAGCCAGGCCGGGCAAGTTCTGCGGCGCCTGTTCTCTGAAGGAGCTGTGCCTGCCGCAGCTGATCCGGCGGGAGTCCGTATCCGATTATCTGAACCGGGCCATGGAGGAAACGCCATGAGACAACTGTTGAACACCCTCTTCGTGACCTCGGAGGACATCTATCTGTCCCTGGACGGCGAAAATGTGGTCGCCAGCCGGGAACATCAGGAGGCCGCCCGCTACCCGCTCCATACCTTGAGCGGCATTGTCTCCTTCTCCTACCCCGGGGCCTCTCCCGCCCTGATGGGCGCCTGCGCCGAGCGCGGTATCTCTCTGGCCTTCTGCACGCCGCGCGGGCGGTTTCTGGCCCGGATCGCCGGGAGTACCTCGGGAAACGTCCTGCTCCGGCGTGCCCAGTACCGCACGGCGGACGAGCTCTCCGCCAGTTGCCGCATTGCCCGCAGTATGATCTTCGGCAAGGTCTATAACGCCCGCTGGAGCATCGAGCGCACCCGAAGAGATCACGGGCTCCGGCTGGATTCCGCCAGCCTGACAGCCTCCGCGTCTCATCTGAAAGAGCTTCTCCCCCAAATCGCCGCGGCCGCCTCTCTCGAGCATCTGCGCGGCCTGGAGGGCGCCGGAGCAACCCTCTATTTCGGGCAGTTCGACCAGCTGATCTTGGGTGAAAAGCCCCTCTTTTCCTACCAAAGCCGCAGCCGCCGTCCGCCGCGGGATCCTGTCAACGCCCTGCTCTCCTTTGTCTACAGTCTGCTGTCGCACGACTGCGCCTCCGCACTGGAGAGCGTGGGGCTGGATTCCTACGTGGGCTTTCTCCACCGGGATCGCCCCGGCCGGGCCTCTCTGGCCCTGGATCTGATGGAGGAGCTGCGCCCCTGTATGGCCGACCGGTTCGTTTTAACCCTGATAAACAACCGAATAGTGGGGCGGCAGGACTTTGACTTTCTGGAGAATGGGGCGGTCTTTTTGAGTGACTCCGGCCGCAGAGCCGTTCTGAAGCGCTGGCAGGAGCGGAAAAAGGAGTCTCTAACCCACCCCTATCTCCAGGAAAAGCTCTCTTGGGGACTGGTTCCCTATCTCCAGGCGCTGCTTCTGGCCCGCTGCCTCCGCGGCGATCTGGACGCCTATCCGCCCTTTTTGTGGAAGTGAGGCCATTATGCTGGTTTTGATTACCTACGATGTCAATACAGCGGATGCCGCCGGGCGCAAACGCCTGCGGCAGATCGCCAGGCAGTGCGTCAACTACGGCCAGCGGGTCCAGAACTCCGTCTTTGAGTGTAAGCTGGAGCCAGCCCAGTATAAACTCCTTCAGGCCAAGCTGTGCGCAATCATGGATCCCGAACGGGACAGCCTCCGCTTTTATTCCCTGGGAAATCGCTATGAGCAGAAGATCGAACACTTTGGCTGTAAGCAGACCTACCTTCCAGACGAACCTTTGATTTTGTAGCGTGCGAAGTCCAAGAGGACACGCCTTCTCCGGCCGGTTCGCACCCAAAAAGCATAAAGGAAAGCTTCATGGAGCATAGGCGCGTTTGTTTTCGTATGCTCAGCCTTCTTCCCCTTGTGCAAATAAGCAAATTGAGCCAAGCAAACTCTCTGCTCTTTGGTAAAGTTTGCTGTCGCACCCCTCGCGGGGTGCGTGGATTGAAATAGTGAGAAATACGACATCACCAAGCATCCCCGGTATAAGTCGCACCCCTCACGGGGTGCGTGGGTTGAAATCAGCGGCTGGACCGCGGCCACATGGAGTATGTCTGTCGCACCCCTCGCGGGTGCGTGGATTGAACTGTCTTACAGGGGCGCCTGGTCAGTTTGCAGGAGACGCCGCATAGGGGCGCGGGTCGATTCAAATTTTCACCCCGCGCCCCTGCTGTTTGCGTTTCTTTTCGTTGACTGGTATAGTAGGGAATGATATAATAGGATGATTATGACAAAAACTATGGTGGGAAGATCATATTATTTGGATTTCAAGTGACTGGAAGGACTATGAGCTGCTGGACTGCGGCGGCGGCGAGCGTCTGGAGCGCTGGGGCAAGTATCTGTTGGTGCGGCCCGATCCTCAGGCCATCTGGCGTCCGGAGGGGCGGCATCCCGGATGGCGGAGGCACGACGCCCGGTACCAGCGCGCCTCCACCGGAGGGGGCCAGTGGGTCAAGAAGGAACTGCCCCAGCGCTGGACATTGGGTTACAAGGGGCTGACCCTCAACATCAAGCCTATGAACTTCAAGCACACCGGCGTCTTTCCGGAGCAGGCGGCCAACTGGGATTTCGCCATGGAGCGCATCCGTTCCGCCGGGCGGCCCATCCGGGTGCTCAACCTCTTTGCCTACACCGGCGCGGCCACCCTTGCCTGCGCAGCCGCTGGGGCCTCTGTCTGCCATGTGGACGCGGCCCGGGGGATGGTCAGCTGGGCCCGGGAAAACGCCAAGAGCTCTGGTCTGGAGGACGCCCCCATCCGCTGGATTGTGGACGACTGCGCCAAATTTGTGGAGCGGGAAATCCGTCGGGGCCGGCGCTATGACGCCGTTATTATGGACCCCCCCTCCTACGGCCGAGGGCCCTCCGGGGAAATTTGGAAGCTGGAGGAGAACCTATACCCCTTTGTGGAGCTGGTCACCGGTGTGCTGTCCGACCGCCCCCTCTTTTTCTTAATCAACTCCTACACCACGGGGCTTGCCCCGTCGGTGCTGACTTACCTGTTGGAAACCCTTCTCTCCCGCCGATATGGCGGCAGCACCGTCAGTGATGAGCTGGGGCTTCCTGTCACCCACAGCGGCCTGATGCTCCCCTGCGGCGCCACCGGACGCTGGACCGCAGAGGGAAAGTGAGGAACAAGCCATGGCAACCATGATCAAAGCCGAACACCTGACATTTTGCTACCCAGACGAGCCGGCAGATCATCCGCCGGTACTGGACGATGTCAATTTAGAAATCGAGGCCGGCTCCTTTGTGGCCATTCTGGGGCACAACGGCTCCGGGAAATCCACCCTGGCCAAACATATGAACGCCCTGCTGACGCCAACGGCGGGAAAACTCTGGGTGGAGGGCTTGGATACCGCAGACCCGGAAAATCTCCTGGCTGTCCGCGGCAAGGTCGGGATGGTCTTTCAAAACCCGGACAACCAGATTGTCGCCAGCGTGGTCGAGGAAGATGTAGCCTTCGGCCCGGAAAATTTGGGGGTTCCCCCGGCGGAGATCCGGCAGCGGGTGGACACCGCGCTCCACATGGTGGGGATGTATGACCTGCGGGAGCACTCCCCCCATCTTCTCTCCGGGGGCCAGAAGCAACGGGTGGCCATCGCCGGCATCATTGCCATGATGCCACGCTGCATTGTGCTGGATGAGGCCACCGCCATGCTGGACCCAGTGGGCCGGCGAGATCGGAAGAGCGTCGTGTAGGGAAAGAGTGTAGATC
>OMGF01000073.1_pt1 | contig 94241 bp, 83 predicted proteins | sample 1645861 | NCBI WGS metagenome assembly OMGF01 (sample SAMN05578586, study PRJEB25193) | human gut metagenome | biome: Human Microbiome; feature: human-associated habitat; material: feces | host: Homo sapiens | place: USA:Birmingham
CCATGACTTCTTTCGCAGCTACAGGATGGGCTGAGGAAGACGGTACTTGGGTATACTACAACAGAGATGGCGAGAGAGCAACCGAGCAGTGGAAAAAGTCCGGTAATAACTGGTATTACCTGGATGGATCCGGCGAGATGGCTATTGATACCTTAATCGAGGACGGCGGCAACTACTATTATTTAGATGTAAACGGCGTAATGGTAACCAATCAGTGGGTGGCCATTGAGAACGAGAACGCTGGAACCGATAATGAGCCGGATGAGTGGTGGTATTACTTCCAGGCAAACGGTAAGGCTTTAAAGGGACCGGAAAACAACAAGGTTTCCTTAAAGACTGTAAACGGTAAGAAGTATGCGTTTACCTCCGAAGGCAAGATGCTTTATGGCTGGGTTAATGCAGACGATGCAACCATCATCACAGATGATGACGATGCATGGATGAGAGGCGACTATTACTTCGGCGACCACAACGATGGTTCCATGACCTTTGGCTGGAGACTAATTGATATTACAGATGATAATGCAACAACTGACAGCGACGGGAACAACTGGATCCAGACGGCGTACAACGACGATGAGGCTCAGAGCCGTTGGTTCTGGTTCAAGAGAAATGGTAAGAAGCTGACTGCTTCTGAGGGAGACTTGGAGTTAAAGCAGAAGACCATTAACGGGAGAAAATATGCGTTTGACCAGTATGGCCGTATGGTAGCTGAGTGGGCGGTTGACTTTGATCAGGCTTCCAGCAACTATGGCAGAACTCTTAAGAAACTTGCAACTGGAAGTGGAGTAACCTCTAACCAGGGTAATAAAGAGTGGTCCCGGGCGTGGATGTACTTTAACAGTGTTGAGGATGGCGCAAGAGTAACCAGGGGATGGTTTAAGGTAGTTCCGGCAGAAGGCCTGAACGCTAGCAAGTACAATGATGACGAGGATGGTTGGTACTACGCAGATAACAGTGGTCATCTGTATGCAAGTGAGCTGAAGACCATCAAGGGCAAGAAGTATGGCTTTGATGAGAATGGCAAGATGCTGGATGGCATGAAGTTCCTGGCTGTAAGTGGCAGCCATATTCTTACAGAAAATGGTTATCAAGTTGCCAGCGATGATGACGATAATTATCCATTTGATACAGAGAGTGAATTTAATAAAAGTTCACTGTATTGGTCCGATGCAGGTTATAAATGCTACTACTTCGGAGATGAAAACGATGGAGCATTAAAGACTGGTAAGATTCAGGTAGAGATTGACGGAGATAAGTACAACTTCAATTTCGGTAAGGCCGGTAGATTAAAGGGGGCTGGTAAGACTGGTAAGGAAGACAAAAAGTACTATAGCTCTGGTAAGTTGATGGCCGCTGGTAAGGATGAAAAGTATCAGGTTATCTTCCCGGTAGGTAATAGTGCTAACGCTGTTTATGCTGCAGGAAGCTATGTGATTGGATATTGGAATTATGACGATGCCAATCAGTTTGCACTTGATCTTATTGATGAAGCTCAGACCAATAGCAATCTTGAAGTGTTAACAAGACCTGAAGAGATCCTTAATGAATTATCCGATGCTGATCTGGCTAAGTGCGGCTTGACCAGAAACAAGTTAGAGGATGACAAGTATGCTGATTTAGCTGTGTTTAGATACAAGAACTCCACCACAGGGAACTATAAGCTTGGTTTACCGTCCGATAGCTTTATTTTAGTAAATACATCCGGTACTGTCAGTGCCGGCAACGCGAAGTGCAAAGATGGAAACAATGTATACTACAAGTTGTATGGCGGCAAGATTGTTTCTACATTCTCTGAGGACTAATTTTAGAGATATTATAATAATATAATAAAGGGGGGACGTCAATCTGGCGTCCCCTCAGACTGTCCATGAGTATGCAGCTGCATTGCATATTCACGGGCTTATTTTAGTGTGTCAAAAATCAACTGAGCGCCACAGCAAAGCATCTCAGATAATTATTTTAAAAACAAATATAAAAGGAGAATCCCTACAATGACGATTAAAACTATATTGGCATATGACTTTTTTTCATCATATTTTACAGAAACATAACCGTCATTTTTACGTTTGTTGGATACAGATGGTTGTGTATGATTCTTTTTACTCTTTGCTTTCTTTTTGGTCGGACTCATTGATTCCAGTTCTTTTTTGATTTCTTTTCGGAGGAGGAAATCATCGTCGATTATATGGCTGCATTTGACACAGAATATTTCTTTGTCATTCGGAAGATCGCTTCCGCAGTATGGGCATTGTTTCATAATTTATCCGGGTATGTGTTCAATCTATATCCCGCGCCCCCCCTTTTTATATATTTTTATACAAAACTATCTGCCGGCAAATGTAATGTCCATTGCAATAGTAAGAGCTTCACATAGTTGTAAAAGCGAATCAGTTTATAGGCTGATTATACAACGTTTGATGTTATTTCACAATATATAGGTTTGAACTTTCACTACTACTGGAAAGGCAGAGGGATAACCGGATGCCAGTCGAGGGACCGGAGCGCTTTTCGTCGGGCGGGGGAGGGGAGTATAAAATGTTCAATGGGTTGGCGCTTACCGCGAAAGACCGTTCCTGTCCATTCTGGTACATTACAGGGACATTGCAGGAGGCATGTTTTAAAAGGATAGTTTCTACTGACAAGTATTTTAGGGGCATGGTGTGTATAAAGTGTTAAAAAATTGTGTATTTATTGCTAAATTTTCACGCAATCTTAACACTGAAGTGGGAATTTGGGATTGATTTTAGAGAATTTAGGGAGTATACTGTTACTAAAGTAAAACTTTTTGGTAAGTTTTCACAAAAAAGCATAAGTAAGTTTCCTGGTTAAGTAACTTGATAAGGTTTTTAGGGTATAACTTTATGGACGCCTGAAAGCCTGTCTTTGAAGATAAAGTGTAGAAAGGTGTGCACAGCCTGCTCTAAGATACGCAGATTATTTTTTGACTTTACCGTAATAGATGCGGACAATTTGCACCATCAGGCATGCAGACGCAGTAAGACGTGCCATGGGAGCGTTCCTGTCCGGCAAAGGAATACTCCAATCCATTCAGTTCAAAGATACACAGCGCCATCAATCATATGACGTCTCAGCAAAAGGAGGATGAGAAACTAAAAAGATGGCATAAGCTTTCGGTTGGCAGGCGGTTCAGCCTATCTAAAATGAATGGCTGCAAATAATAGGTTGACGGGCCGTTGGGGACTAAAACCCTACACTTTATAATTAGGAGGAGACATTATATGCTGCAGATAGTTAACACAATTAATTCATATCTTTCTGATTACATACTTGTATTTCTTTTGGTGGCTGTAGGCCTTTGGTATACAGTCAAAACAAAGTGTGTTCAGAGGTACCTTTGGAAAGGTTTAAAACAGCTGTTTGGCGGTTTTTCACTGCGAGGCGGTTCACAGGGAGGCGGAATGAGTTCATTCCAGGCGGTTGCAACAGCAATCGCGGCACAGGTTGGCACAGGGAATATTGTGGGTTCAGCCGGAGCGATTCTTGTGGGCGGGCCAGGAGCTATTTTCTGGATGTGGATAATTGCATTTCTAGGCATGGCTACCATTTATGCAGAAGCAACACTGGCGCAGAAGACACGTGTTACAGATGCAGAGGGCAATATTCAGGGCGGACCGGTGTATTATATCCAGACAGCCTTTAAAGGCAAATTTGGAACATTCCTGGCAGGCTTTTTCTCAATCGCAATTATTCTTGCTCTTGGATTTTTCGGATGCATGGTACAGTCCAACTCAATTGGATCCACAATTCAGATGGCATTCGGGATTCCGTCCTGGATTGTAGGTATCTTCCTTGTTATTATTTGTGGATTTATCTTCATGGGAGGTGTAGATCGTCTTGCTTCCGTTACTGAAAAATTAGTTCCTGTCATGGCGGCATTTTTTCTGATCGGCGGCTTGGGAGTACTCGCTATGAGGCTTCAGTATATTCCGGAAACCTTTGGTCTGATTTTCAAATATGCATTCCAGCCCCAGGCAATTATCGGAGGCGGATTTGGTATAGCTATTAAGACGGCTGTGAGCCAGGGAGCAAAAAGAGGCCTGTTCTCCAATGAAGCTGGTATGGGTTCCACTCCTCATGCACATGCGCTTGCATTGGTGAAAAATCCTCATGAGCAGGGCTGTGTTGCAATGGTCGGCGTATTCATTGACACCTTTATCGTTCTTACACTGAATGCATTGGTTATTATTTCAACACTTTATGCGGGAAACGGCCCTCTGGCAAACGGCTATGTAGGAGAAGCAGCAAATACATTAAAGAATACAAACCTTGCACAAGTAGCTTTTGGTGTTGTATACGGCGACAAGGCCGGCGCTGTTTTTGTAGCCATTTGTTTATTCTTCTTTGCATTCTCCACAATTCTTGGCTGGAATTTATTTGCTAAAATTAATGTAACTTATTTATTTGGGAAGAAAGCACAAAGACCATTTATGCTGGTTGCTTTAGTATTTATCTTCCTTGGAACAATTGGGGAAAGTGATTTGGTATGGGCATGTTCTGATATGTTTAACCAGTTGATGGTTATTCCCAATGCCATTGCTCTGTTTGCTTTGACCGGGGTGGTTACAAAGATGCTTGGGGATCGGGACAAATAAGTTTATATTCATATTATACAAATAGCTGATTGAAAATGGGCGCTGTGCCAATGCTTAGGGCGGGATTCGTTAGAATCCTGCCCTGTTCATGTTCCGTCAGAGATAAAAGCTGGGTTTTGACGGTGCTCTTGACAAGATTCTCCGGAAAGGATAGACTGCATATACAACGAAAGTGGTGAACGGCATGTCGGGATATGCAACACGGATGGCGCAGTATGGATAGCGCAATACGGATAGCGCAACAGGTCAGGAGACAGAAAAAAACGAAAGAATAGGTGGTATACATGGAAAAACTTGAAAATCAGGCACTCACGCGTTTTGAGAGATTGTGGAAAATCGAAGGTGATAAACTGCTCAAGGCTAATATCATCCCTTCTGCAGTTAAAGATGGAGAAATCTATCCCATAGATTACTGTATATCTACCATTGCCAGGCTGATTCAGCAGCCACATGGTGCTGAAGTTGTCTGTGGTATCAGAAATGCATTGTCAGAACTCTTTGAAGCGGCTGATACTCAATTTATTTATCCGGATGAATCACTTCACGTATCTTTGCTTGGATGTACGCAAAGAAAAAATACAAATGTATTTGAACATGCTCAGATTAATAAGATCAAACATATCTGTATCAAGGAAATAGAAAAGAAAGAGCCGGCGGAAATTATTCTGAGAGGCATCGGAATTGTGGGAAATCAAATTTTTATTCAGGGATTTCCTCAGAATAGGAACTGGGAAGAGCTCAGAGCATCACTGGGTGAAGAATTGGTAAATTCCGGTGAATTCCCTATATCATATGAAGATAAATCCCCTGTTCATATGAATATAATACGGATTGTTGACGCAGCTCCCCATGTTTTGGCATCTCTTTACAGGGCTGTTTCACGGCTGCGGGATGTGGAATTGGGAACGGTAAAATTACAGACCGTAGAATTTGTAATTACGGATTTTTGTGTTACAAAGAAGAATGTTGTATGGCTCCATAAGATAGAATGCCGCAATTCGTCTGGGAACAGCTGCCGCGTATGATTCACCGGAAAATGCGCAAGATTTCTTAAGACAACCCCATTTGTTTTGATTATACTATTGTGGAATACACGGCACTTGGGGAACCGGGATACGGTCCAAAAGTGCCGTCGGCAAGGAGGCAATTGTGTAATGAGCAGTATGGATGAGGTAATCCTGGCAATTAATTTTATTGAAGCCAATCTGACGAAAAAAATGGATTTGGACATGATTTCCGGCGCAGTCCATTATTCCAAATATCATCTTCACCGCGTGTTTTCCGATACAGTGGGTCTAACCATTCATGATTACATTCAGCGCAGGCAGCTGACAGAGGCGGCCAAGCTGCTTGTTTTTTCCGGCAAACCTATTGTGCAGATTGCATTTTTATCCGGCTACCAGAGCCAGCAGGCATTTACCAATGCTTTTACAGCCATGTATAAGATGCCTCCCAATATGTACAGGGAAAATGAACGGTTTTATCCCTTACAGCTCAAATTCAATTTTGAAGGGAGTTATGAAATGCTTGACAGAAAAGAAAAGGCTTTATGGGAGATTTCGTTTGCGTCGGATGAGGATATTCCCAGCTGGATGGAACTGGTGAGGCTTGTGATTGACGGCTTTCCCCATCTGAATGAGGAGGAGTATATCCGGGTCTTAAGACAGAAAATCAGCACAGGGCAGGCGCTTATCATGAAGGACAGAGGCTCTGCCATCGGCATCATGCTGTTTTCCTATGAAAACGGCAGCATTGATTTCATGGGAAGCCATCCGCTTTACAGGAAAAATGGGGTTCCGAAGGCCATGCTGGACAAGGTTATGAAGGAGCTGCTTAAGGGTAAGGAGATCAGCATTACAACCTACCGGGAAGGCGATAAGGCAGATACCGGATACCGGAAGGAAATAAAGGGGCTGGGCTTTGCAGAGGCAGAGCTGCTGGTAGAATACGGCTACCCCACCCAGCGTTTTATCTTACAGCAGGAGGAACGGGAGCATGAGTGATTATCCAGCCATTCCGTTTCCCGATGAATTAGTCCATCTGGAACAGGTAAGTGCCACGCTCTCCAAAGCCCTGCAAAGGGCAGAGGCATCTGTCAGCAGGGCGGACAGGGAATATACGGATACCAAGAAATACATGGCGGACCATAGGGGAGAAATAGACCCCCATGAGATGTTCCAAAATGAACTTCTGTTAAAGCAGACAGACAGGACAGGCGCCTTTGCTGTGGAGATGCGGGATCGGATTGTGAAATTAAAGGATTCCCCCTATTTTGCCAGAATTGATTTTAAGGAGGAAGAGGAGGAGGAAGGACAGCCGTACTATATCGGGAGATTTGCCTTTCAATATGAAAATGAACCGTTGATTTTTGACTGGCGCGCCCCCATATCCAGCATGTTTTATGACTGCGAGGTTGGAGAGGCCGGATTTTTGGCGCCGGCCGGGTGGACAGCGGGAGAGCTTACCAGAAAACGCCAGTTTAAAATCAGGAACGGGATCATGGAATACGCGCTTGAAAGCTCTGCCAATGTACAGGATGATGTTTTGCAGAGAGAGCTGAGCCATACTTCCGATGAAAAAATGAAATCCATTATTTCCACCATTCAGAAAGAGCAGAACCAGATTATCAGAAATGAGAAAGAGGGAACAATGATTATCCAGGGGGTGGCCGGATCCGGCAAGACCTCCATTGCCCTTCACCGTATTGCATTTTTGCTGTACCGTTTTAAGGACAGGCTGAGCGCCAGGAACGTTACGATTCTCTCGCCCAATAAGGTATTCGGGGATTATATATCCGGCGTGATTCCTGAGCTTGGAGAAGAACCCATTTATGAGATGAGCTTTGGGGAACTTGCTGATATCCAGCTGGAGGGAGTCATTGGTTTTGAACCGGACAGGGATCCCTTTGAGATACAGGACAGGGCTTGGGGGGAGAGGGTGCGGTTTAAGTCCACACTGGACTTTGTTTATATGATGGACCAGTACATAGAGCAGATGCCGGAGTTTATTTTTGTTCCAACCGATTATGTGTACGAAGGGTTTAGGGTAACTGGTGAATGGATCAGGGATCGGTTCTTAGCTTATGGGACCTGTCCGGTAAAGAAGCGGCTGGCAATGGTTGCAGATGATATCTATGACCGCTTTGAGACGGATAATATAATGGAACAGGAGGTGCCCCGGCCCCGGGTGATACTGAAACAACTGAATTCCATGCTTGCCATGAAGGATACGCTGGCTGTCTATAAGGATTTCTATAAGCGGATGGGAATTGCGGAACAATTTGTCATGGCTGCCAGGAGGACATTGGAGTGGGCGGATGTGTACCCGTTTTTATATCTTCATGCCGCCTTCCAGGGATTAAAGGAAAGCCATATCACCAGGCACCTTGTGATTGACGAGATGCAGGATTACACGCCTATTCAGTACGCCGTCTTAAATCGTATGTTTCCATGCCAGAAAACCATTTTGGGGGATTACGGACAGTACATTAATCCTAACCATCTGCACTGCCTGGAGGATTTGCGGACAATCTATGACAAGGCCCAGTTTGTGGAATTGAATAAGAGTTACCGTTCTACCTACGAAATTATGTGTTTTGCAAAGAAAATCAACCATGTATCTGCCCTGGAACCAATGGAGCGCCATGGGGAACCTCCGGAATTGGTTCCGTGCCTGGATGCAGCGGATGAGATCAGGAAGATAAGAGAAGTAATCCGCCGTTTCAGGGCAGGTGGGAATGTGTCGCTGGGGATTATCTTAAAGACGGATGCGGCGGCAAGGGATATGTATGAGGTGCTGGCAGGATACGATGGGGCAAAAGAAAATGGATCGGAAGGATGCGAAAAGGAAGGAAGTAAAAGGGAGGGAAGTGAAAGAGAGGGAAATGAAAGAGAGGAAAATGAAGGGAAAAGGGACAAAATAGGAGAAATCGGAGCAAAAGAATGGGATATGAGCTTGATTACCCGGGAGAGTGCCAGCTTCCAAAACGGGATATCCATTACATCGGTCCGCATGTCGAAAGGCCTGGAGTTTGATGAGGTTTTGATTCCCCAGGCTGACTCAAGAACGTATGCCTCTGATTTTGACCGCAGTCTGTTATATATTGCCTGTACACGGGCCATGCACAGGCTTACGCTTACCTATAGCGGGAGAGAAACACAATTTATTTCCGGGCAGAAGCTGTCTGGCAGGCACTCCGGAAAGGAGAGATCCGGGAGCTGAATCCGGACGGAGGATTTTGACGAGTGAAACATGAAATTTCGGGCAGAGAAAGGCGGGAGATATGGAGCCATTTACTTATTGCAAATTGGAGATATTCATACCGGAAACCCATTTAAAGGCGCTGCAGAAGGCATTGCAGGAAGTGGACGCAGGGCATATAGGAAAATATGACAGCTGTATGTCATACAGTCCGGTGACAGGCTGCTGGAGGCCGCTGGAAGGCAGCAGCCCGTTTAACGGTAAATGCGGCACCATCAGCACGGAGCCGGAACTGAAGGCAGAGGTGACTTGCAGGACGGAGCGGTTAGAGGAAACCCTGGCCGCCATAAAGAAGGTCCATCCCTATGAGGAGCCGGTTATCAATGTGATTCCTCTGTACAGGACCGGAATGGATATAGTGTTCTGATACCGGTCTTATTCCGGCAGCCCATGCTGTCCTATCAATTGAATATTGTCAGTAAAACAGGCGGAACGTGGATTTGTAATAATCTATGATTCCGTCTTTTTTCATGCCGGACAGCTCCCTGGATAGGGCGCTGCGATCCATGTTCAGATACTCAGCCATGGCGTTTCTGTCCAGAGGAATGGTAAAGGGAAGGCCGTTTTCCAAACCGGAAAAATTCTTCAGATAGGTCAGAATCTTGTCACGGGCAGTTGGGCGGAGCAGGCAGTCCAGCCGCTCATGAAGCACCAGCCCTTTTTCTGCCACAATCCACATGAAGTTTTTGAGAAGCTGTCTGTGGCAGGGGCAGTTTCTGGTGCAATTGTTTATAAGCCGGTTATAGGAGATGAACAGGACCGAGCTGCCCTGTTCCACGGTTACGGATACCGGACTCTTGCGGCCGGGACTGGCGGCCAGTATGACACCGATTTCACTTCCCTCTTTTAAAAGTGTGACTGTAAGGGTATGGCCCTGGGAATCTGTTTTGTATGATTTTCCTCTTCCTGCCAGGAGAATCCCGAATTTTTTGACTGGGCAGCCCTCCTCCACCACAACCGTCTCCCTGGCATAATTCACCGGCTGCGCCTTAAGACAGGCCAGGAGGCGGCATACATCTTTTTGCGACAGGCCGGAGAACAGTTTGGCCTGAATGATATCCTGAATGTTTTCGTTCATTGTGATTTGGTTGCCTGCGCAACTTACCTCCTGACTGTATTGTATTATAATTGACGTGTACATGCAATTAAAAAACACAGATAAAGGAGGAGTCAGGGATGAACATTGGTTTTACCCTATTTTTTTATGGTCTTTCCGCAATCCTGTTGTCCTTATCTTTCCGAAAGGACAGAGAAAAGACAAATCGGGCGGTCAGAAAGGCTGTATTCATGATGCTGGGGGTATTGCCCTATTTTCTGACCATTTTGCTGGTCACAGGAACCGCTTTTTTTATTCTGCCGCCCAAGACGGTTCAAACTCTTATGGGGACAGAGTCGGGAATAAGGGGAATGCTCCTGGCCGCAGTCACCGGGGCGGCAGCTCTTGTACCGGTTCTGGCTGTATTCCCGGTGGTTTCGGAGCTTCTTAATAATGGGGCCGGGACAGCGCAGATGGCGGTATTTATTTCCACATTGACAACGGTAGGAATTGTCACCATTCCCCTGGAAGTGAAATATATGGGAGTCAAAGCAGCAGTATTGAGAAATCTGTTATTTTTTCTGTTGGCATTTGCCACATCCTCTCTGCTGGAGGTGTTATTATGAAGCATAAGGTGATAAAAGCAGAGATGATGGGACCCTGGAAGGCAGCAGCGGCGGCGTATCTGGCGGTCTTTATTTTTATTCCGGAAAGGTCCGGGGAGATAGGGGCCCGCGCCGGCACGGGTCTGGGGCAGTTTATATGGAATCTGGTTCCTGTATTCCTCTGTGTGGGCCTGATGGATGTATGGATTGAAAGAGACAAAATGATAAAAATGATGGGAGACAGGTCCGGTCTCTCCGGGATGGGGATATCGCTTTTGCTGGGAATGCTGACAGCAGTGCCTGTATATGCGCTGCTTCCCATTGCCGGTCTGCTGTTAAAAAAGGGAGGACGCATATCCAATGTACTGATTTTCCTGTGCTCCAGTGTGAGTATCCGAATTCCGCTGCTGCTTTTTGAGATATCATCACTGGGTATCCGGTTTGCGGCCTGCCGGTTTGTTCTCAATCTGGCAGTGGTATTCGTGATTTCCTTTCTGGTTGAAAGGCTTCTGTCCGAGCGTGACAGGCAGGATATCCGGAGGAGAAATCAGATAAATGAGGAGTGAGCTGCAAGGCATGAGCTGGCATGAAAATGACATTATGGATCAGAACGCAAACGGGGACGCAAAGGGAAATAAGGATTAAAAGGGAAACATGGACGATAAAGCGGGTTTATGGTAGAATAGGATATCAGACTTTTTGAAGAAGGCAGGTACGGACGGGATGAAATTAAGGGTATTGGTTGATAACAACACGTACATAGACAGGTATTATCTGGGGGAACCCGCGGTCAGCTATTATATTGAATGTGACGGTATCAGGCTGCTGTTTGATGCCGGGTATTCGGATGTATTCCTTAAAAATGCAGAGGCTCTTGGAATCGACCTTGGCCTGGTTACGCACATGGTGTTCTCCCATGGCCATAATGACCACACAAGGGGACTTAAATTCATGAAGGAGCGTCTGGAGCTGTCGGGGATGGAGGTCATTGCCCATCCGTCCTGCTTTGATGAAAAGGTGTTTGGTGAGGAATCCATCGGTGCGCCCTATTCTGCTGCGGACATGGCTGGTATTTGCAGATACAGGCCGTGTGGCGGGCCGTGTAACATCTCGGAGCGGCTGGTATTTCTGGGAGAGATACCGGATGCAGTGGACTTTGAAACGAGAAAAGCCATTGGCAGGACAAGGATAAGAGGGAAATGGCAGGATGACTATGTAAGGGATGATTCCGCCCTGGTTTACCGGGGGGAGGAAGGCATTTTTATTATAACAGGGTGTTCCCATAGCGGTATATGCAATATAGTACAATACGCCCAAGCGGTATGCGGACAGCAGCGGGTTCTCGGCATCATAGGGGGATTCCATCTCTTTGAGGCAGATGAACGGCTGGTGCGCACAATTGACTATCTGAAATGCTGCGGTGCGGAACAAATTTATCCCTGCCACTGTGTATCACTGAGGGCAAAAGCCAGAATGACGGAGGCCTTGAACGTGAAGGAAGTGGGGGTGGGTATGGAGCTTTGCCTGGACGGACAGGCTGCACATTAAATTCTGAGTGTTGCGGCGGAGAAAGGTTTTTTGTATGAGACAGACAGAAAAGAACAGAAAGAAAACAGGGAACGGCAATTCAAAAGCAAGGGACCCCAGATATGATTGTCTGCGGGCTGTCTCGGTCATGGCAATCATCATGGTGCATGCCATGCCGGTGGAAACAGTCAGTGCCCGCCAATGGTGGTTTAACAGCATTATGACGCCCTTCCTGCTGTCGTTTGTGGGAATTTACTTTATGCTCAGCGGTATGTTTTTGCTGGAACATGGGGAGCGCATCGGGGAGTTTTACAGAAAGCGTTTTATTACGGTGGGAATTCCGTTTCTGGTCTATGGCCTTATTTACTATTGTTATAATGTCCATGCGGACGGAGTGGTTCTGCCTGTCTGGAAGCATGCCGGCCGGTATCTGGCACAGGTGCTGACGGCCGGACTTCCCAGGGCAGGCCATATGTGGTTTATGTATGCCATTGTGTCTTTTTATATCTGTGCGCCCTTTCTGTCCAGGATGGTAAAAAATATGACGGACCGGGAAATGAAGGTGTTCCTGCTTCTGATGCTGGGCATCCATGTGGTGGAGGTGGCCGGAGAAATCCTTGGACTGGACGTGAAGCCATGGGCCCAGTTTGTGCTGTATACAGGGTGGGTCTACTATTTTCTTTTGGGATACGGACTTAAGCGCTTATGCAGGAAGGAACAGTTTCCCATATTTGCGGTCCTGGCAGTTTTTGGCCTGGCCATGGATGTGGCTGCGGATATCGGCCTTTCATGGTGGGTTCCCCAAACTCCCCATAAGTCGCCGGCCATGGTGTTTATTTGCGCCGGAGTATTCCTTCTGTTTGAATATTATGGCGGGAAGGTGCCTGTATGGGCGGGAAAGCTGGGAATATTTGTCAGCAGGTACAGCTTTTCCATCTATCTGATTCATTTCCTTATTCTGAGCTACTATGTAAATCCGGTACTTCTAAAGGATATGGCGGCCCGCCATTATATATTGGGAACCATGGTTTCTACCGTTGTGACCTTCTGTTTATCCCTGGCATGTTCCATGGTGACGGACTATCTGGCAGTCAGGCCGTTAGAACGGCTGGCTGAGAGGATAAGATTTAGTCCGCGGAGGTGACTTAAAAACAGCTCTGAATGTACATAAGAACCAGGAGGAAATATGAGCATCAGTATTGATTTTACAGCAAAAGTGCTGCACAGGAAAACCTTTATGGACCGTGTGAAGGAATTGGCTGAGGCAGAGGATTATTAGAGAAAAGGGAGACGAAAGAGCATGGAAATAAAGGTGATAGAGGGAGCAGTTTCAGTCTGCAGGCTTAAGGAGCTGGGACAGGCCGTGATAGAGGATGATCTGTATTTTCTGGGCCGGACAGATGAGGAGATATCCCTGGTGTGCAGGACTGAAAGCGTGCCCCAGGACATTGCTGCACGGGAAGATGGATGGAGGGCTTTTCGGATTCAGGGAGAACTGGATTTTTCTCTGATTGGCATACTGGCCGGAATATCAGCTGTATTAGCTGAAAATAAGATTGGGATTTTCGTGGTATCCACGTATAATACAGACTATGTATTGACAAAAGCAGATGATTTTGAACGGGCCCTGGGACTCTTGGAAAGCCGTGGGTATGGTATTGCTAGATAGGTGCTCTGGCAGCCTGGAACGGATGGAGCGCCTCGGGCAAAGCTGCCGCATAGTTGGCCAGGGCCGGATAAGATGGATGTGGTATTAGGGAATACCCGAAATAAAGGAAGGATATATGACATACTGATGTCATGTTTTGTATGGTAACATGACAGAAGATCCGCAGCAGAATACTATCAGCGGAGCTTGGAAAGGAATGGGTGCCATGGCATACAGTTTAAAGGAAGTTACGATACGAACGGATAACTCAGAGGAGGGAATGGAGCATATCGGGGAGCTCTGGCGCCATATTATGGACGGCCGTCTGCCCATTCTCTTTGACAGCGGGCATCAGTTCCGGGCAGGAATATCCCCTGTTTCCAGGTACAGCAGTTATGACGGTGATGAGACAGGCAGCTACGACCTGACTGTCATGGCTGTCACAAGTGACTTCTTCGCGGAGATGGATGAAAAGGCGGGCATGGGGCAGTACCGGAAATATGATGCGTGGGATGAAAACGGCGACTTGGGCGCCTGTACCCGGAAGGCGTGGGAGACAGTGTGGAGCCAGCAGAAGGCAGGAATCATACACAGATGCTTTACAGAGGATTATGAGAGCACGGTTCCGGCAGAATATACAAAGGACGGAAAGGCACATTGTTATCTGTACATTGCAGTCAGATAAGAAGAGGATGAGAAAATGAAGTTGTATTAAGGGGTATTAAGGGCTTGCTGCCAGCAATGGCGGCCGGCCTTTTTGTTTTTCCTTCCTGCCTGCAATTTCCGTACAGGTGGGGGTGAAATTGCACAATGGAAAATGCTAAAATAAGGGGAAATTTGTCGAAATAGGTTGACTATGTAAAAGGGCCTATTTATAATTAAAAAATATGGTTTTTTAAGAAAAATTTTATAATCATGGAAAGTTAAGGAATGGATATGGACAGTTGGGCAGAGATGGAAGAGCAGATCCTGAAAGAACTGAATCTTCACAGGATGAAGGATGATGCTGAGGTTTTCAGCAGATTGGAGCGTTACTCCGGTTCAGAGGCCGGGGAAGCAGCCGTGGATTATCTGGTTCAGGAGCTGGAAGCAGCGGGGATTGAACATGAACGGCATTATTATGAGCTTATGAGAAGCCTGCCTGTACAGGCTTCTGTTACTGTAAAGAAATCAGGAGAGCCTGATTTTAACGTGGAGGCAATAGCTGCTGTATACAGCGGTGAAGCCCATGGGCTTACAGGAGAACTGGTCTGGGATGAGATGTGTACCAAGGGCCAATTGAACGGTTTGGAACAGGAGGAACGGTTCCGGACATTTAAGGGAAAGATTGTCCTGACCTATGATATCAGTTTTCCTTTCTATTATGAAGCGGCGAGGGCAGGAGCACTGGGCATTGTGGCCATATGGCCCAAGGACATTCATCACCACGACACCATGGGCGGTGTATGGGGAATGCCGGGAAGCAGGGACAGGGATTTGTACCCTTATCTGCCCTATGTGCAGATATTGGGGCAGGACGGCCTGAAGCTGATTGAGATGGTTAAGGCGGGCGCTGCAGCCGTGGGAACCGAGGCGGCTAAGGGAGTGGAAGCAGCCATGGGAACCGTAGCAGCCAAAGGTATGGCTGTGACAGCTCAGATGGATGTGGCCATGGACAACCGCATCGTAAGGTCCAGTATGCCGGTGGCCACCATTCCGGGCAAAAGTGAGAGCTTTGTGCTCCTGAGCGGCCACTACGATTCCTGGTATGAGGGGATGACAGACAACGGGGCAGCTAACGTGCTGATGCTGGAGACAGCCAGGACGCTGGAAAAGTTTAAGGACAGGCTGAACCGCACCGTGGTGATTGCCTGGTGGTCCGGTCATTCGGACGGGCGTTACTCCGGATCCACCTGGTTCTGCGACCACCACTATGAGTATCTGAGGAAGCACTGCGTGGCCCACATCAACATGGATATCTGCGGATGTAAGGGAAGCAATGCAGTCCGTTTCGATATGAGCGGTATGGAGGGAGAGGCGTTTAACGATGAATTCCTTGCATCCTATAACAGCCGCAAACCCCTTGCGTACAGGGCTCTGGACCGTTCCAGCGACCAGACCTTCTGGGGAACCATGACCCCTGTATCCATTGCTCCCCAGTTTTATATGGATGACGGACAGACGCCCCAGCCCCCAAAGAGCAGCGATATCTTAAGGCCAGCGGCCATGCCGGCGGCCTTTGGGGTGGGCGGTCCCTTTTACTGGTGGCATACCAGGGAGGATACCCTGGATAAGATTGGGGACGATGTGCTGGCCCGGGACTGTGAGATAGCGGCAAGGCTGGTGCTGCGCTACGCCATGGAAAGGCCCCTTCCCATTGATATGAATGGTTTCATGGGGGAAATGCAGTCCTATTTTGAGGCCTTTGCAGAGGAACTGGACCCGGACTTCGATGTGGCTCCTGTACTGGCATCCATTGCCCTGACCCGAAAATCCGTTGAGAAGCTCTCCGATGCCATCCGGGCATATCCAAAGCAGGATGCGGACAGCATACTCATCCGGACAGCGGGAGAACTGGTGCGCTTAAAATATACGTATTCCAGCCCCTACGGACATGACTATGCAGTGGAGCACCAGCCCTACGCAGTTTTTTCGTCCCTGTTAGGAGTGCACAGGGACAATACGCCTGAGGACCGGTATCTGATGTCGCAGACGGATTTCATCCGCCAGAGAAACAGGATGACAGGCCAGCTCCATGAGATATGCGAGGCCGTTGAATTACAGCTGTACCGCTGGCAGGTACAATAGCAGATACAATAATCACTGAGAAAGGACACGTATCATGTTACGTTATATCATCAAACGTATTATATTTGCCATTCCGGTGTTAATCGGAGCAACCTTCCTGGTGTTTACCATCATGGACCTTGCACCGGGCGACCCGGCACGTATTATCCTGGGCAGCAATGCCACAGAAGCAGCTCTGGCCTCCCTGAGGGATTCCATGGGGCTTAACGACCCGTTTCTGGTCCGCTACGGGCGGTTCATACTTGGGCTTCTCCACGGGGATTTAGGCACATCCTACCGCAACGGACAGGCAGTGTTCTCCCTGATTATGGGACGTCTGGGCAACACCGTGGTGCTGGCTACCTCGGGAATCGTATTTTCCGTTATCATCGGCATTCCGGTGGGAATTATATCTGCAATCAAGCAGTATTCCGTCCTGGACAATATTACCATGTTTATCACCCTGTTTTTGATGGCAGTGCCCACCTTCTGGTTTGCGCTGATCCTTGTCATCATTTTTTCACTGAACCTGGGCTGGCTGCCGTCTTCCGGTATGCAGCACGGATTCCCGGACAATCTAATCAGCCTGATTCTGCCTACCCTGACCCTGGGATGCGGATATGCGGCTCTGATTGCCCGCACCACCCGTTCCTCGGTTCTGGAGGTGGTGCGTCAGGATTACATTGACATGGCCAGGGCAAAGGGGCTTACAGAAAACGCGGTTATCTGGAAGCATATGTTAAAAAATGCCCTGATTCCCATTGTAACTGTGGTGGGACTGAACTTCGGAACCCTGTTAGGCGGCTCTGTGCTGACGGAATCTATTTTTTCCTGGCCCGGCGTAGGACGTTTTGTGGTGGATTCCATTTCCTACAAGGATACGCCTGCGGTGCTGGGAAGCGTGGTGACACTGGCAATCCTGTTTACAATTGTGAACCTGATTGTTGATCTTCTGTATGCGTTTTTGGATCCGAGGATTAAATCTGAATATCAATCATCATGGAAGAGGGCAAAGAAAAAATGAGCACATTAAAGAAAACAGAGAACAATTTGGGACAGGATGAAAAGGTCCGTTCCCTGTGGAAGCAGTCGGTGATTCAGTTCAAACACAACCGGCTGGCCGTGGTGGGCCTGGTCATCATTGTCTTATTCATAGTTACTATTCTTACGACGCTGGCTGTTGACCAGATCACAAACTATTCTTTTTATAACGAGTATATCATAAAGCAGGACCTTTCGCTGCGTCTGGCAAAGCCTAGCCTAGCCCATCCCTTTGGATGCGACGAGTTTGGCAGGGATCTTCTTCTGCGCATTCTGTGGGGAACCAAGCTTTCTTTTGCCATCGGCGTGGTGGCCATTGCACTGTCCGTGATCATGGGAGCCCCCTTCGGCATGATAGCCGCGTTTTACGGGGGCAAGACCGACAACGCCATCATGCGCGTCATGGATGTGCTGCTGGCAGTGCCCTACATGCTGTTGGCCATGGCCATTGTGGCGGCCCTGGGAACCAGCACCTTTAACCTGCTTCTGGCTCTGGCCGTGTCCGGTATTGCAAAATACGCCAGAATCGCCAGGGCAGCAGTGCTTACGGTAAAAGACAGTGAATTTGTGGAGGCGGCCCGGGCCGTGGGCGCGTCGGACGGCACCATTTTGTTCCAGTACATACTGCCCAATGCCCTGGCCCCGATTCTGGTGCAGGTATCCCTGGGCATCGGTGATTCCATTCTGGCAGTTGCGGGCCTGTCCTACCTGGGACTGGGCGTACAGCCGCCCCAGCCTGAGTGGGGGGCAATCCTCACCACCGCAAGGACTTATATGAGGGATGCATGGCATATATCCGTGTTTCCGGGACTGTTCTTAATCCTGGCTGTCATAGCCTTTAACCTGTTTGGGGACGGCCTGCGGGATGCCCTTGATCCAAAGCTGAAACGATAAGGGGGAGCAAAACGTTGAGTCATATATTAGAAATCAAAGATTTACAGGTACAATACCACACAGAGGACGGGACCGTGTACGCCCTTAACCACGTTGACCTGGAACTGGACGATGGTGAGACCCTGGGTCTGGTAGGCGAGACAGGGGCGGGAAAAACCACGCTGGCCAAGAGCATCATGCGCCTGATTCCCGATCCGCCCGGCAAGATTGAGGGCGGGGTCATTGAATTTGAGGGAAGGGACCTTTTAAAGGCCAGCGGCGCTGAGATACGCGCGGTCAGGGGCAACCAGATATCCATGATTTTCCAGGATCCCATGTCATCCCTGAATCCTGTGGTCAGGGTAGGGGAGCAGATAGCGGAGGTAATCCGTGTCCACGAAAAATGCACCAAGAAGGAAGCCGAAGAAAAGGCCATGGAGATGTTAGAGACAGTGGGCATCCCGGCTGAGAGGGCAGGGGATTTCCCACACCAGTTTTCAGGCGGAATGAAGCAGAGGGTGGTCATAGCCATAGCCCTGGCCTGCAACCCAAAGGTGCTCATAGCGGACGAGCCCACAACGGCGCTGGACGTGACCATCCAGGCCCAGGTGCTGGAGATGATGAGGTGCCTTAAGGATAAATACCATACGGCCACGCTGCTGATCACCCACGATTTAGGGGTGGTTGCCCAGATGTGTGAGAAGGTGGCCATTATATACGCGGGGGAGGTAGTGGAGAGCGGTGCTGTCCTGGATATCTATAAGCATACCCTGCATCCCTACACCGAGGGACTGCTGGGAGCCATTCCCCAGGTACACCTGCATGTACACAGGCTCAGTCCCATTGACGGCCTGATGCCGGATCCCACGGCGCAGAGGACGGGATGTCCTTTTGCAGACCGGTGCAAATATGCATTTGAGCGGTGCCGCGTAGAGCATCCGCGGTTCATAGATGCCGGGAACGGCCACAGGGTGCGCTGTTTCAAGGTAGAAAATGAGTTGAGGAAGGGGGCTGGGGAGTGATGGAACACAAGGGACTGTTAGAAGTAAGAAATCTTAAGAAGTATTTTGATACAAACCGAGGACCCCTTCAGGCTGTGGACAACATCTCCTTTTCCATTGAAAAGGGCAGAACACTGGGCGTGGTAGGGGAGTCTGGCTGCGGCAAGTCCACCCTGGGCCGCACCATACTGAGGCTTCAGGAGCCCACATCCGGGGAAATATGGTTTAATGGGGAGGATATTGTCAAATACGACAAGAAGCAGGTAAAGGCACTGCGGTCCAAGATGCAGATTATTTTCCAGGACCCCTATTCTTCCCTGAATCCGCGTATGACGGTGAGCCAGGCCATAGAGGCGCCCCTGGTGCTTCAGGGCATTTATAAGAAAAATGACAGGGAAGGCCTTCAGAAAAAGGTCAGGGAGATGATGGATCTGGTAGGTCTGGCATACCGTTTTGCCAACTCCTATCCCCATGAGCTGGACGGCGGGCGCAGGCAGAGAATCGGTATTGCCAGAGCCCTGGCTCTGAACCCGGAATTTGTTGTCTGCGATGAGCCGGTATCGGCCCTGGATGTGTCCATACAGGCCCAGGTACTGAATCTGATGCAGGATCTTCAGGAGCAGATGGGGCTTACATATCTGTTCATTACACATGACCTTTCGGTGGTAAAGCATCTTTCCGACGACATTGTGGTTATGTATCTGGGACAGCTGGTGGAGAGGGCCAAGCCGGATGAACTGTTTGAACATCCGCTGCATCCCTATACCCAGGCGCTTCTGTCAGCCATTCCCATCCCGGATCCGACCATTAAGATGGAGCGGGAGATATTAAACGGGGAGCTTAGCTCGCCCATCAATATGGGGGATGGATGCAGGTTTGCAAAGCGGTGTCCAAAGGCAACCCCGGAATGCACCCGTCCCATCCGTGAGGTTGAGGCTTCGCCGGGACATTTTGTATCGTGTCATCTTCTCTGCAAAGAAAACCAGGCAGGGAGTTGAATATAATGAATAATTTCAGGAGGATATATGTATGAAAAAAGCAATTGCCATGTGTCTCATTGCCTGTATGGTGATGACAGGCTGCGGCGGCAGTAAGGGCGGCGCAGGAGAACCACAGGAAACAGTGGCCGGCAGTGACGGACAGAACGTGAAGATCAAGGATGAAATCATATTCTGCCAGGGCAATGACCTGACCACACTGGATGCCACCATCGGACAGCAGGAGAGGGCCTATTCCATCTCCAACAACATCTTTGACCCGCTGTTTACCTATGATTCCGATATGAAGATGCAGCCATGCCTGGCCACGGAATATGAGTGGGCGGACGACACCACCCTGAAGCTTACCCTCAGGGAGGGCGTGAAATTCCATGACGGATCCGATATGAACGCGGAGGACGTAAAGTTTACCCTGGACCTTATCGACCAGAGAGGGGCGCTGTTTGTAGGAAACTATGACGGATGTACCATTGATGACGATTATCATGTGACGGTTAAGCTGAAAGCTCCTAACCCTGCTTTCTTAAGCATACTGACCCTGCCCCAGGCTTCCGTGGTACCGGCGGAGTATGACGAGGCGGCCTTCGGCGCCAATCCAATCGGCACAGGCCCTTACAAATTAAAAGAAGCTGTGGAGGGCGATTATTATACCCTGGAGCGGTTTGATGATTACTGGGGCGGTCCGGCCAAGACAAAGCTTCTGACCATGAAAATCGTACCGGAGGCATCCCAGCGCACCATGATGTTAGAGACAGGCGAGGTGGATGTGGCTTATGAGGTTCCGAACAATGATATCTCCCGTATCCAGGAGAACAAGGACCTTCAGATTCTCACCAGCCCATCCATGAAAATCATACTTATGGAGCTGAACTGCAGTTCCGACGGCCCTGTGGGCAACCCGGATGTACGCAAGGCAGTGGAGTGCGCCATCAACAAGCAGACCATCGTGGATTCCCTGCTCTACGGATTTGGAACGGTATCCGACAACATTATCCCTCAGTCCGCCCAGGATTACAGGGAATACGAGACCAACGGATATGACCCGGAAAAGGCTAAATCCCTTCTGGCCCAGGCTGGTTACAGCGACGGCATCCAGCTGACACTGTGGACAAACTCCAACCAGACCAACACAGAGATTGCCCAGGTGCTTCAGAGCCAGCTGGCTGAGGTGGGAATCAACCTTAACATTGTGACCCAGGATGACAACACCTCATTCTCACTGATTGAGGCGGGCGAGGACTTTGACCTGATGCTGGATTTCTGGCAGACTAATACAGGACACGCGGACTATGTATTCAACGGAATGCTGCTGTCCACTTCGGTCAACAACTTCTCCCGGTACTATAATCCGGAATTTGACGAGACATATGTAAAGTATGCATCCACCGGCGAGGGCGAGGAAAGGGAAGCTCTTTTGAAGCAGCTTTACGATGATATGGTTACGGACACCCCAATTATCGGCCTTTACAGCGAGACAAAGGTGATTGCAGCCACATCAAAGCTCCAGGGACTGATGCTGAGCCAGATTGGCGCGCATGAGTACCAGAATGCGGTGGTGACAGAAGACTAGGAACACACTCTGGTACCGGGCTCACCGGTAGTTTTGCGGCGTAGCACCGGGAGGGCCTGGAGGCCATCACATGACCGGGAGGAACTTTTATTCCTCCCGGTTTTGCATTACCAGGGAGCGTACAGGGAGGGGATCCGGGAGGAGCTGATACAGCTGTCCCATGGCTTTCCGGTGGAGACGGGAATGGCAGGACGCCGGGATTGTCCCTAAAATAAAAGGATGTTATAATAAATGAAATGGCCGTCAGGCCGGTCGGGGGGTGTCAGTTTGATGAAGAAGATGAAAGTAAATCTGCGGATTAAGATAATATACACATGTATTATCGCTGTATTTGTCAGTGTTTTCCTTATCATGCAGTATTCCTTCAACCGCAGCAGGAATCTGCTCATCACCCAGGAGGCGGGCATCATATCCCAATATATGAACCGCAATGAGCTGGCGCTTACAGAGGTGACGGATTCCATCCGTAAGCTGTCGGCCGCATCCAGCACCAACAAGCAGGTGGCGTCCTATCTGAACCAGTCATGTGATGGAAATATATATTCTTCGGAGAATGTGAGCCGTATCCGGGCAGTGGAGGAGACGCTGACCTTTTACCGGAATATATTTTTTGATTACCGTCTCCACTATATCATCCTGGGAGCGGACAGCACGGTTTACAGCGTGGCGGACGGGATTGACAACAGCAGCTATTTTGGGGAGAAGTTTGCCCAAAGCGTCAGGCAGCAGCCGTGGTACCAGGAGTTTCTGGAGGGAAAGGAGGTATCCGGGTGGATTGCCCCCTGTATTTACAATGACAAGGGGGTGTTTAAGGAGAGGATTGAGTCTGGGAAGGATGAGGATTTCATCTTATTCATTCGGCGGATTAAGGATTATAATTCCCTTAAATTCCTTGGGGTGTCCTTTGTATCCTTTCCCACGGAAAACCTGGCACAGGTGCTGATACCCTATGACGGGGCGGTACTGGCTCTCTTTGATAAGGGAAACCATCTGATTTACGCCACGGAGCAAAGCGATATACTGGATGATATATCTGCCGGACGGCTTTCAGAGAATTTACAGGAGGACCAGGATTATTTTCATTATACAAAGGACGGCCGGGAGTATCTGGTGAACCATGTGACCATGGCCGGTACAGGATGGCGTATGGTGAACCTGGTACCCCTGTCCCATATCACCCAGGCAGTGGACAAGCTTCACAGCACTGTAACCTCCCTGACGGTCCTTATGGCCCTGGGAGCCTGCATGGTCTGCCTTGCCATGTATTTCTATGTCAACGCGCCTCTTAACCGTCTGATCCATAAGGTGAGCGAAGTCAATATCGGAGGGACTAAAATCGCTGACATGGAGGATGCAAAGGGCAGACAGATGCCTGTATTTGGAATTGTGGAGGCAGAGCTGGAGATCAGCAGGATGGTGGATTATATAGAAAAGCTCTCTGCCCAGACCATCAAGCAGAAGGAAATAGAGCAGAATCTCCGCTATGAGATGCTTCGGGCCCAGATAAATCCCCATTTTCTCTTTAACACGTTAAATGTAATCAAATGGTCTTCCATGATATCCGGGGCAGGCAATATCGCGGACATGATTACCTCCCTTGGAATCCTTCTGGAGAGCACCATGAACCGGAGGGAGGAGGAAGTGCCCCTAAAGGAAGAAATACGTGTGGTGAAGGCGTGGGTGGAAATCAAGAACTGGGGACTTAAGAACCGGATTGAACTGGTTACAGATATCCAACAGGAGCTGGAGGAATTCAAGGTGATTAAATTTTTCCTTCAGCCGTTAGTGGAAAATGCGGTGCTGCACGGTATGGGGGAGGCAACTCACGGCACCATTTGGGTCACGGCTGAACCGTATGGGGAGCGGGTATGCGTTACGGTGCAGGATAACGGAGTGGGAATGGAACAGGGAAAACTGGATGAGATACTGAAGGAAATGGATGAAAACAGTAAAAAACGCCATGTAACCGGCATCGGGCTGACCAGCATTCATGAGCTGATGAAAGCCAGGTACGGGCCGGATTACGGGCTCTATATTGAATCCAGGATAGGATACGGAACCAAGGTTTTTGCGGTATTTCCATATAGGAGAGGTAGTGAGACATGCTGAAGGTAATGATTGTGGATGATGAAATCATAGTGAGGGTGGGTTTTCAGTCCTGTATTAACTGGGAGGCCTACGGATGCCAGGTGGTGTCCACCTGCGAATCCGGAGGGGACGCAGTGGAGTATATGAACCGGGATGTGCCTGATATCGTGTTCACGGACATCATGATGCCCGGCATGGACGGAATCCAGCTGGTGAAATATATAAGTGAGAACCACCCGGATACAAAGGTGGTGGTATTAAGCTGTGTGGATGAGATCGATTATGTGAAGAAGGCCATCAAGCTGGGGGCAGAGGATTATATACTTAAGCTGTCCTTTACCCAGGATACACTGGTGGAGCTTATCACAAGATTAAAGTCCATGATTGAGGAGGAGCGGAAGAAGGCGGGCAGGGGCAGTCTGGACATGAGGGTGCAGTCCTTTAACCGGGAGGAGGATTTAAGGACACTGCTGCTGGGAAATCAGGGACCTGGGGACAATGAAATGCTCCTGGACCGGCTGGGATATACCTACAATCCCTTTGAGACCTACCAGGCAGGCTGTTTTCTGGTGGACGACGAAAGAATGAACCGGCCCGGCAGCGGTACGGACTCCCATATCAGAAAGTATGGCCTTTTGAACATTGTCCGTGAGTATCTTGAAAATCTGCCTAAATCAGATCTGGCCTTTACCGGGGAACATGAAATTGTGGTTCTGTTCAGGAGAGAAGGGGGGGAGAGCCCGGCCTGCTTTTTCCCGGACACCCTGGATTTGCTCAACCATGCCTTAAAGACCCATCTGAACCTGACCCTTTCCATGGGGATGGGACAGGAGTGCTTAAGCAGGATGGATATTCCGGCAGGATTTGCACAGGCCAGGAGGATGGCGGCACTGCGCTTTTTTGACGGTCCGGCCGCCTTTCACTGCGGCAGGGAGGCAGCGGCAGGGCGCCCCTTCATCGCAAAACGGAGCGTCCAGCGCAATATGCAGGAGGCCATATTCAGGCAGGATGCCGGGGAGGCGTTCCGGCTGATTGACAGCTGGTTTGAGGAGATGGCAGGGCTCCGGTCCTACGACCAGATTCAGGCCATACGCCGGGGCGTGGTGGAGACCTGGGTGTTTATATCAGGATATTCCATTCCAGAGGGAGCGGATATGCCTGAATATGATGAAATATACTCCACAGGCGATTTTTGGGGAGCCGAGACGCTGGCAGATTTAAAAGGATGTTTTAAGGCCGCGGTGCAGTCAGTGGTGGATTATCTGATGGCCAATAAGAACGCCAATCCGGAGATTACCAGATTCCTCCAGTATCTGGAGGACCATGTGGATGAAAATATAAGCCTGGAGGAAGCGGCCGGGTGGTGTGCCCTGGGAAAGAGCCAGTTCTGCATCCTGTTTAAGAAGGCTGCCGGCGACACCTTTGTAAATTATTTTAACGGGCTTAAGATGAAAAAGGCGTTTACTCTTTTGGGCAGTTCCAATATCCAGGTACAGGAGGCAGCCAGCCGTATAGGCATACATGATATCTCCTATTTCAGCCGTCTTTTTAAAAAATATTACAATATGAGTCCAAGCGACGTTAGAAAATTGTGAAAATCATACAATAGTTAAAAAGAATCATACAATAATTCAAATAAAAAATAGGGATTATTTTGGGCGGACGATAATACCAATAATCCCTATTTTTTTAAATTCCAAATCAGGGGCGGAACATTTATACTATGCTTACAGTAAATGAAAACGTGTATAGAAGGAGGGTATTTATGAAACGTAAGTTATGTCTGGCTTTAAGCGCGGTAATGCTGGCGGGGTCGCTTTCTGGCTGTTCCGGGGGGACCAGCGGACTGCCGGGAGATACGTCCAAGGCTTCGGAGGCTCCGGCCGGTAAGGAAGCAGAGGGAACAAAAGGGGAATCGGCCGCAGGGGAGGCCGGTGAAAAGCCCTATGCCGGAACAACAATCCGTGTCCTGAGCATGACCGGACAGATATCAGATGCCATTGAAGCGTATCTGGATGATTTTGAGGAGGAAACCGGCATCAAGGTGAATCTGGAACTGTACGGGGAAGCCCAGCTTCGTGAGAAGATAACCACGGAATTTCTGGCAGGCTCCTCCACCATTGACGCATTCCTCATGAGCCCGCTGCAGGATATGGCGGCTTACAGCAATAACGGATGGATTGAACCTCTGGATGAATATTTGAAAGATCCGGATTTTGACTGGGATGATTTTTCGTCGGCGCCTATGGAGCAGATTAAAATTAAGTCTGACGGTGCCATCGGAGCACTGCCGCTGTATTCCTCCGTGCAGCTGATGTTCTACCGGAAGGATGTATTTGAGGAAAAGGGAGTGAAGGTCCCCACGAATTACGATGAGCTGCTGGATGTATGCGGCAAAATCAACGACCCGGCTAATAACTTTTACGCGATTGCCTGCCGCGGCGAGAAGATAGCCCTTACCTCCCAGTTCTCACCGTTCCTTTACGGATTTGGCGGCGCTTATTTTAAGGACGGAACATGCGCCTTTAACACACCGGAAAATCTGGAAGCAGCCAGGTTCTATGGGAAGCTGTTAGGTGATTATGCTCCGGAAGGCATACTGACAGCAGGATATTCACAGATGACCCAGCTGTTTAATGCGGGACAGGTAGGCATGTGTGTGGATGCAATTGCCCTGTACCAGACCCTGATTGATCCCAATGAGTCTTCCTTCTACGACAAGGTGGGAGTTGCTCCTATTCCGGAAGGTCCGGCAGGACGCCAGTCCTATAAGCAGGTTGTGTGGGGCGCATCCATTTATTCAGGCTCAAAGAACAAGGAAGCTGCATGGGAATTCCTCAAATATGCGGCAGGCAAAGATATTGCCGCCGACATCACTCCAAAGGGAATGCCTACTTTCAGGGCCTCTGTATGGGAAGATGAGCGTGTGACAGCTGCCATGCCGGAAGATTACATCCAGGCTTACAATGAAGAGATTCAGGCTGATACCACCAACCAGTACGGACTTCCCCGTATGACCGCGGTATCCGAGGCCAGGGACGCCATGGGCGAGGCTATCGTGTACTCCATCGAGACTAAGGGAGAGGGCGCAGATCTGGAAAGCAAAATGAATGCAGCGGCAGAAAAGGTGGACCAGCTCCTTAAGGATGCGGGAGAGTATGGCGCGGATTATCCCTACGAGGATTAGAGTATGTCTGAAAGCAACGGAAGGAGCCTGTAACAAGGCTCCTTTCTAACAACAGAGAGGGATGTATATATGAACAATTTTGTCAACAAACATATTAAATGGGTCTTTTCCCTTCCTGCCCTTATATTTATGATGGCCATGATCGCGGTTCCCATTGCAATGACCTTCCTGTTCAGCCTGAACGACTGGAATCTGCTGATGGGAAACGGAATGCGCTTTAACTGGGGAAAGAATTATCTGGATGTGCTGGCCAGCAGGGAATTTTGGCAGTCCTTAGGAATCACGTTTTACTATACGGCAATCGCCACGGTGGCGGAAATGCTTTTGGGCCTTGCCATCGCCCTTGTGCTGAATAAGGATTTTTGGGGCAAGAACGGGGTAAAGGCAGTGGTGCTGCTGCCATACATGATGGCGCCTGTGGCAGTGGGACTTATGTGGATGCTGTTTTACGAACCATCCTCCGGTCTGCTCAATTACATCTTCACAACCGTGGGACTTCCCAGGTCTGCCTTTGTGTCGGCCAAACAGACTGTTATCCCTGCTATTGCGGCAGTGGAGACGTGGCAGATGACGCCCATGGTAGTGATCGTATGTCTGGCAGGACTGTCCTCTCTGCCCACAGACCCCATGGAGGCCGCCAGGGTGGACGGGGCAACACCTATCCAGACATTTTTCCAGGTCACCCTGCCTCTGCTCACCCAGACCCTGTTCTCCATCGGTCTGCTGCGGTTCATAGACGTATTCAAGTCCTTTGACCTGATTTACGCCATGACAAAGGGAGGACCGGCCAATGCCTCCAGGACACTGAACCTGTTTGCCTATGAAACGGCATTTTCCTATTACAAATTCGGCCTTTCCTCTACAATGCTTATGATATTGTTTGTGATTGTGCTGCTGCTCAGCGTTTTGGTCATGAAGATACAGAGAAAGTTGGTGGCGTATTATGGCGGTTAAAAAATACAGGGCAAAGAAAATCATATCAAAGTTATTATTCGGAATCCTGGTGCTGGTCATTGTCATACCGATTCTGTTTCCGCTGTATTTCGTGTTGATTTCATCCTTTAAGAATATGGCCCAGGTATATATCATGCCTCCCAAGCTCTTTGGATTCAAACCGATACTGGATAACTACATTTACATATTTAAGACACAGCACTATGGAACCTATATGATGAACTCCACCATAGTGGCAGTGGCGTCAACGGCCCTGTCCCTGCTTTTGGGAGTGCCGGCAGCCTATGCCATAGCCAGATATAAAATGGGGAAGGCCAATACGGCAATCCTGACGGCACGCCTTCTGCCCAACATATCCATTCTGCTGCCATACTATTTCATATTTTCCAAGCTGCGCATGATAGATACCTACGGTGTGCTGATTCTCAGCCACATGGTGCTGTCACTTCCGCTGATTGTGTGGATTATGGTGGGGTTTTTCAGCGATTTGCCTCTGGAACTGGAGGAGGCGGCCATTGTGGACGGCTGTACCAGACAGAAATGCTTTAAAGATGTTCTGCTGCCCATCAGCGCGCCGGGGCTGGTGACCTGCTCCACCCTTTCATTCCTGGGCTCCTGGAATAACTTCCAGTTTGCCCTTATACTCAGCGGTGAAAAGACAAGGACACTTCCGGTCTCATTGCAGTATTTCGTGTCCGGCGCGGATATTCGCTGGGGACGTATGCTGGCTGCCACCATTGTGGTTATTGTTCCAACCATCATTCTGACCATGATACTCCAGAAGTACATTGTGCAGGGTATGACGGCCGGAGCAGTGAAGGGATAGATTAAGGCCAACGGTCAGGTTATGTGAGAATACAGGACGGAGGAGGAAAAGGTGGAGATACCGGTACTGGTCCATGGGAAGGGAATCTATGATTCCGATGACATGAAGATGAAATACACGGGAATGATTCTGGAAGGAAGCCGGATTAAGGAGATGGGTTCCTTTGAGGAACTGGGTCCGGCATATCCCGGGGCCAGGGTCATGGATTTTTCGGACTGCTATATCCTGCCGGGTCTGGTCAATACCCACGTACATCTGGAGTTTACGCCCTGCCGGGACACCTATGGCATCTACCGGAGGGAGGACAGGAAAACCCGTCTGGCCAGGGCCGTGGAGCACGCCGGGACCCTTCTGCGCTCAGGTGTCACAACGGTCCGGGACGCAGGAAGCTCCATGGAGCTGATAGGAGCTCTGCGGGGCGGGGATGCAGGCGCAAAACCGGGGACAGAGCTGCCGAGGATTCAGGCAGCGGGTATGCCCCTTACCCCGGACGGAGGCCATCTGGCCTTTCTGGGAAAAACGTCAAACGGTACGGAGGAATTGATACAGGCTGTAAAAGAACGGAAGTCAGCGGGCTGCGGCTGCGTCAAGCTGATTGTCAGCGGAGGACAGCTTACCCCGGGCTCGGTACCGGAGCATGACTCCTACAGCAGGGAAGAAATACGTGCAGCGGTGGAGGCGGCCCATGAGCTGGGACTTCCCACGGCAGCCCACTGCCTGACAACCAGTTCCTATGTAAACGCCATGGAGGCCGGGGTGGACAGCGTGGAACACTGCGCCTGTTTCAGGAGAAACCCCTGCCTGGGACTTTTGGAACGGTGTTATGAGCCGGATGTGATGGAAGCCTTCCGCGGGGACCATCGGTATTTTATGATTGGGATATCTAATAATTACCACCAACTGGACCAGGTCAGGGAAGGTGTGAGAAAACCGGATGAGAGAGAAGCATTCCTCCTGGAACAGGAAAAGCGGGAATGTGAAATATTCGGCCGCCTGGCGGATTTGGGGATGCGTCCCCTGGTGGGAACAGACGCAGGATGCGGATATACCTTTTTTGACGAAACCTGGCTGGAGATGGAGCTGTTATGCAGCAGGTGCGCCCTTACGCCGGAAAAGGTGATTCACGCCGCCACCCTGGAGGGCGCCGGGGCATTGGGCTGGGGGGATTTCTTGGGGCGGCTGGCCCCAGGGTATGAGGCGGATTTCATAGCTGCAGAACAGAATCCTCTCAGGGATATAAAGGCGCTGCGTCATATAAAACATGTTGTGTGCAGGGGAAAAATCATAGAGTAGGGAGAATGGATATGGAACACATGTATGAATTAAAGAACACAGATACAATCATATCACCCAGCCTCATATATTATGAGGAGATCATCAGGGAAAATATAAAGAAGGCAATACGGACAGCAGGAAGCCCCGAACGGCTGTGGCCCCATGTAAAGAGCCACAAATCCAAGGATATGGTGCGGATGCAGATGGAGTACGGCATTACAAAGTTTAAAACGGCCACAGTGGCAGAGGCGGAGATGGCCGCAGAGGCAGGGGCAGAAAAGGTAATTCTGGCCTATCCGCTGATTGGTCCCAACATGGAACGTTTCGTGAAGCTGGCAAAGGCGTATCCGGATACGGTATTCTACGGTGTGGAGGATGACCTGGCCCAGTTTGAGGCTCTGTCCGGGGTGTGCGTGGAACACAATGCTGTGCTGCCCATGCTGGTGGATGTAAATATGGGAATGAACCGTACCGGAGTGCCCATTGAACGGCTGGAGGAGCTCTACCGTTCTGCATCCTCTCTTCCGGGGCTTCGTCTGTGCGGAATGCACTGCTACGACGGAAACCACAATAATAAGGACGCAGCTGTAAGACAGGCCCAAGTGGATGACACGGATAAAAAGGTGTCGGACATCATGGAACGTCTGAACAGGGATGGAATCTGCTGCGAGCTGGCAGTGGCAGGCGGTACCCCTTCCTTTCCGTGCCATGCGGGCGCTACACGGTGGTATCTGTCCCCGGGCACTGCGTTTATAACAGATGCAGGGTATTACATGAACCTGCCGGATTTGGATTTTATTCCAGGAGCTGCCGTGATGACCAGGGTCATCAGCCATCCCGCCAAGGGCGTGTTTACCACGGACCTGGGCTATAAGGCTATTGCTTCGGACCCCGCGGGACAGCGGGGCTATATCGTAGGTCTGGAGGATGCGGTGCCTATTATACACAGCGAGGAACACTGGGCATTCCGGCTGGAGGATGAAAGCAGGATACCGGCCATAGGAACCTGCCTCTATGTGATTCCAACCCATATATGTCCCACCACTGCATTGTATCCGGAAATTCTGGTGGCAAAGGACGGGCAGGTGGCGGACAGATGGCAGGTGACTGCGAGAAACCGCAGGATTACATACTGATTGTACCGGAACAAGGAGGTATTTTGTGGACTGTATTGAACTGTTGAGAGAGCTGATAGGGTTTGACACCGTTAATCCTCCCGGAAATGAAAAGCCGGCAGCCCGGTATCTGGCCGGAATCCTGGAGCCTATGGGGTTTAAGTGCGAAGTGCAGGATTTAGGCGGCAGCCGGGCAAATCTGATTGCTGTGCTGGACGGGGGAGACGGGCCGGAGCTTATGCTGAACGGACATCTGGATGTGGTGCCGGCCGTGGGAGAGTGGGACAGCAGTCCCTTTTCCATGGAAGAAAAGGATGGAAAGCTTTACGGCAGGGGAACCTGCGACATGAAAGGCGGGATAGCTGCCATGTGCGAAGCCGCCATGCGCTGCGCCGCCAGGAAAGAGCCCATGAAGGGGAAACTGAAGCTTTTATTTGTGGCGGATGAGGAGTGCTCCAATCTGGGTACACTGAGTTATCTAAAGACCCATGAGAGAAGCGATTATGCCATCATAGGAGAACCCACCCGGCTGGAGGTGGCGGTTGCCCACCGTGGAGTATCCAGGGATTATATTGATGTAAAGGGAGCCCCCAGGCATGCGGCCCTCCCGGCCGGGGAGGAGGACGCTGTGATGAAGGCATGCAGGGCAGTCCGGGCGGTAAAGGATATGAATGAAACGCTGCGCCATATCACACACCCGGTTCTCCCGCCTCCCAGCATTGCGGTTACCATGATGGAGGGGTATGAGAAGGACAATGTGGTGCCGGGAAATGTACGCCTTCTCCTGGACTTCAGGATTCACCCGGGTATGGACCATGAACAGGTGGGGCAGTTTTTGGACAAAGGTTTTGAACAGGCCGGCATTGACGGCTTCCAGAGGACGCTGCATTTTTATATGCCCGGCGGGGAGATTCCACAGGATGACCGGTTTGTGAAGCTGTGCCTTGAGGAACGGGAACACCTGTTTGGAATCAAATCAGAACCACAGCCCTTTGATGCATCCTGTGAACAGTGTTTCCTGGCAAAAGAGGGAATCCAGACCGTTATCTGCGGTCCCGGAGATATTGCCCAGGCCCATACAGTGGGGGAATTTACCTGGGAAAAACAGGTGCGGGATGCCGTGAGCCTGTATGAGAGAATCATAGACAGGGTTCTGTATAAAACAAATTACATATAAATAAGGAGAGATGAAGATGAGAAACGTATACGAGGTTTTAAAAGAAAAAGGAATCACTTTGCCGCAGCCGCCTGCCAAGGGAGGCGTTTATACACCGGTCCAGGAGCTGGGGGAGAAATTTCTCTATTGCTCAGGCTGCGGTCCGGATTTGGGAAACGGCAATACGGTAGTGGGCAAACTGGGAAAGGACCTGACAGTGGAGGATGGCCAGAAAGCGGCATATAACTGCATGCTGAACCTGCTGGCAAATTTAAATGAAAAGACCGGGGATTTGAACCGAATCAAGAGATTCGTGAAGGTTCTGGCTTTTGTGAACAGTGCAGATGACTTTGGGATGCAGCCTCAGGTGGTTAACGGGGGCTCCAATCTGATTGCCGAGCTGTTCGGTGAGGAAGCAGGACTTCCGGCGCGTTCCGCCATTGGAACCAACGCCCTTCCGGGAGGAATCGCTTGTGAGATTGAGGTTCTGGTGGAGCTTAAATAGAAGCGGGAACATATAACAGGAATCAAGAGAATGGACGGGCCGGACGTAAATATAGGTTCGTACCCGTCCGTTTTTCTGTCTGTTTTTAAATTATTCTTGGTTCTGTCCATTTCTTTGATTCCTTATGTCTTGTAAAAGCCTGCCCCCTGCTATATAATGGATAGCATAAAAAGTCAGGACATCCCAAAAAGGGGAGCTGACAACAGGATACGGAGGAAAATGCAATGAAAATGGTAATTATCGAGCCGCTGGGAGTGGAAGAAGGAAAGCTTTTAGCTATGGCAAAGGAGTCCCTTGGGGACAGGGTGGAGATTGTGTATTACAACACAAAGACAACGGACACCGCAGAGCTGATAGAGAGGGGAAAGGATGCTGAAATCATTGTGGTATCCAATCTGCCTCTGAATGCCCAGGTCATAGAAGGATGCAGAAACTTAAAGCTTCTGGCTGTGGCATTTACAGGCGTGGACCACATCGCCATGGATGTGTGCAGAAAGAACGGTGTCATGGTATGCAACTGCGCCGGATATTCCACCTGCGCTGTGGCGGATCTGGTGTTCGGCATGTTAATCAGCCTGTACAGAAACGTGATTCCCTGCGACAAGGTCTGCCGGGAGGAGGGCACCAAGGACGGACTGGTAGGATTTGAACTGGAAGGCAAGACGTTTGGCGTGGTGGGAACCGGGGCCATCGGCCTTCGTGTGGCAGCCATAGCCCAGGCATTTGGATGCAGGGTATTGGCTTACAGCAGGACAGCCAAGGATGTGCCAGGCGTGCGCTATGTGGATCTGGAGACACTGCTGGCAGAAAGCGACGTGGTTTCCCTCCACACCCCTCTTACTGAGGAGACCAGGGGACTGATGAATGAGAAGCGCATCGGATTGATGAAGAAGAACGCAGTGCTCATCAACACGGCCAGAGGGCCTGTGGTGGACAGCGATGCGCTGGCCGGGGCCCTGAAGGAGGGCAGGATTGCAGGCGCCTGCATTGATGTGTTTGAAAACGAGCCTCCGGTCAGAAAGGACCACCCGCTGTTTTCGGCGCCCAACACCATTGTGACGCCACATGTGGCATTTGCCACCAAGGAAGCCCTGGTGAAACGGGCTGTTATTGTGTTTGACAATGTGGTAAACTATCTGGATGGAACTCCCCGAAATGTGATTGGGTGATATTTGTATGAAAAAAGTCAGGAAACATATTATATTTTCCGGCAGGGTACAGGGGGTGGGCTTCAGGTACACCTCCTGTTACCTGGCCCGCCCCCTGGGCCTTACCGGGTGGGTGAAGAATCTGTGGAACGGCGATGTGGAGATGGAGGTCCAGGGAGAACCGCTGGCGATTGGGCGATTCTTAAGGAATCTGGAGCAGGGAAGGTTCATACACATTGAACATATGGAAGCAGAAGACATTCCGGTGATTGAAGAGGGCAGTTTCAGGGAAATATATTAACAGCAGTGGAGGTTTTATGTTTGGGATAATTGTGGCAGGAAAACGGGTATATGATAAATTTGCTGAGGATGAGATGACGGTCTACGCGGCCCAGGTCTCATTTTTTATCATACTCTCCGTGGTGCCCTTTATCATGCTGCTGCTGACAGCGGTCCAGATGATTCCCAGCATCAGCAACGCCAGGTTCATGGAACTGATTGTGGGCCTGGTGCCGGTGGATTACAAGTCCCTGGCCTTCCGGGTGGTCAATGACCTGTCCTTAAAATCCCCGGCAACCATGATTTCCGTCACAGCCGTCACAGCCCTGTGGTCCGCGGGCCGCGGCATGTTCAGCGTGGCCAGGGGCTTAAACCGTGTGAACGGCCACGGGGAAAAGCGCTGGTATGTGATTAACAGGCTGATTTGCTCAGGATACACCATTGTGTTTATCCTGGTGTGCATTCTGTCCCTGGGCCTGCTGGTGTTCGGCAATATGATTCAGGCGTTTATGGTGAGCCGGTTTCCCATCATAGCAGATGTGACCACCCACATCATCAATTTCAGGGCTCTGTGGGCGTTAATGATACTGATTATATTTTTCCTGGGAATCTATACCTTTGTGCCGGATAAGAGGCTGAAGCTCAGGGACCAGCTTCCGGGAGCCGTGTTCTCCACCGTTGGATGGATGGCCTTCTCCTTTGCCTTTTCCCTGTATTTCAGCCATATAGGGGGGAAGAATTACTCCTATATGTACGGAAGCCTTACCGCCATTGTGCTGCTGCTTCTGTGGCTTTATTTCTGCATGTGCATCCTGTTCTTCGGCGCGGAAATCAACTATTTCTGGAAGGAACTGTTTCCCGGGGAAACGAAGGAATGACCGGATTATGCCTGCTCTTTGGATAAGGGGCGGGCTGTTTTTGTTTTTTTGGTGGAACAGTGAGGCGGTTCTGTCAGGAAAGGGGAAGCCGGCCTGTAAAGTAATCCAGAAACTCCTTCATCACAGCCGACAGGGGTCCGTTCTTCCGGCAAACCAGCGTAATCCGGCTGGTGAAGTCACGGGTATCCAGAGGCTTCATGAGAATGTCCGGCCGGACGCACCTGGCGATAGAGGCCGGCACCACCGCGACGCCGCTGCCTGTCTCCGCCCATGTAAGGCTGGTCCGGGCATCGTCGTTTATGCACAGATAATCCGGGCTGTCCGGTGCAAACAGGCGGTTTAACACCCCTTCCCATCTGCGGTACACAACCAGGGGACAGGAGCACAGTTCCTTAAGGGAAATAGTATCCGCCCCGGGACGGGGAAAGAAGCAGCGTTCCCCCACAGCCATCATGATTTCCCCGGACAGATAAAAGCAGTCATAGGGTTCCTCGGGAAAAGGGCTGCGCACAATGGCAGCCTCGATGATTCCAGTATTCAGCTTGTCCAGGAGCTGATATGTATTACCCTCGTAGATGCGGAATTTCACCCTGGGATGCTCCTGGCGAAAGGCGGCAATCTTTCCTATGATGGGTTCGGTTTCCACGGAAGAAATCATACCCAGGCGCAGGGAGCCCAGAAGTCCCCGCCCCATCTGTTCCAGTTCCTCCAGCACAGCCCCTGTCATGTCCAGGATGCCCTGGGCCCGTTCGTAGAGGACCTTGCCCGCATCTGTCAGCAGGATGCTTCGTGAGCCGCGCTGGAACAGGGTCAGCCCCAGTTCCTCCTCCAAAAGCTTCATCTGGGTGCTGAGGGGAGGCTGGGAAATGTGGAGCGCCTTGGCTGCCGCCGATATGCTCCCCTCATTGACAATGGCAGTAAAATATTCCATCTGTTTCAGATTCAAGATCGGAATCCTCCTATTCGTTAAACGTATATCATATATATAAAAACAATATTTTATATATGGTTGATTCTATGTTATAATACCAGGCAGTGTGAAAAAATACAATGGATTCCGGCAGAGGAGTGAAAGACAATTATGAAACGATTGTTCAGCTATATGAAAGATTACAAGCTAGAAAGCATACTGGGACCGCTGTTTAAGATGCTGGAGGCCAGCTTTGAGCTGTTTGTGCCCCTGGTGGTGGCCCGTATGGTGGATGTGGGCATACGGGGCAGGGACAGCGGATATATTTTTAAAATGGGAGGCGTTCTGGTGCTGCTGGCCCTGATTGGCCTGGCATGCTCCCTGACAGCCCAGTATTTTGCCGCCAAGGCAGCCACGGGGGCAGCCACCTCCCTGCGCAATGATCTGTTTTCCCATATAGGAAGATTGTCCTACACGGAGATAGACACAGTGGGCACGTCCACACTGATAACAAGGATGACCAGCGACATCAACCAGGTGCAGAGCGGCATCAACATGACGCTGCGCCTTCTGCTCCGCTCACCCTTCGTAGTATTTGGCGCCATGGTTATGGCCTTTACCGTGGATGTGCGCTCGGCCTTTGTTTTCGTGGTTACCATACCGGTGCTCTGCGTAGTGGTGTTCGGCATCATGGCAGTCAGCATGCCGCTCTACAAATCCGTGCAGAGACAGCTGGACAAGGTGCTGTTAACCACCAGGGAAAACCTGCTGGGGGTCCGTGTCATCCGCGCCTTTAACAGACAGAAAAGTGAGACGGAGAAATTTGACCGGGAAAACGGAAACCTGGTCAGGATGCAGGTGTTTGTGGGAAAGATATCCGCCCTGTTAAACCCTGTGACCTATGTCATTATAAACATAGCCGTGGTGGCCGTCATATGGGTGGGAGCGGAACAGGCGGACAGCGGTATTATTACCCAGGGAAAGGTGATTGCACTGGTAAATTACATGTCCCAGATTCTGGTAGAGCTCATAAAGATGGCAAACCTGATTATCATTATATCCAAGGCAGTTGCCTGCATGAACCGGGTGGACAGCATATTTAAGGTGGAGAGCAGCATTGAGGATAAGGGGAGGCACGGCTCCCGGAAACCGGGTTCTCAGAATTCCGGTTCTCAGAATTCCGGCCCGCAGAATTCCGGTCCTCAGAATCCCGGATTACGGATTCCCAAGGTAGAGTTTAAAGATATGGAATTCGTGTATGCGGGGGCAAAGGAGCCGGCCTTAAAGGATATTTCCTTTTGTGCCATGGCAGGACAGACCATAGGCGTCATAGGCGGAACCGGATCCGGTAAATCCACCCTGGTGAACCTGATTCCCCGATTTTACGATGCCGCCTCAGGGCAGGTCCTGGTGGACGGGACAGATGTAAAGGAATATTCTCTGGATGAGCTGCGGGACAAAACCGGAGTGGTGCCGCAGAAATCCGTACTGTTTAAGGGAACGCTGCGGGACAATATGCGCTGGGGAAAACAGGACGCGTCGGATGAGGAAATCTACCGGGCTCTGGATACGGCCCAGGCCCGGGAGTTTGTGGATTCCAAGGGAGAGGGACTGGATCTATACATTGACCAGGGAGGCCATAACCTCTCAGGAGGACAGCGCCAGAGGCTGACCATAGCCAGGGCCCTGGTGAGGAGACCGGAAGTCCTGATTATGGACGACAGCGCTTCGGCCCTGGACTTTGCCACGGATGCCAGGCTGAGAAAGGCTATCCGGGAGAACACCGGGGATATGACCGTATTCATTGTATCACAGCGGGCCACTACCATTAAGAGCGCTGACACCATCCTGGTGCTGGACGAGGGTCGTCTGGCAGGCATGGGCACCCATAAGGAGCTTCTTAAGGACTGCCAGGTATACAGGGAGATTTGTCTGTCACAGCTTTCAAAGGAGGAGGTGGAACGGGATGAGCAGTAAGACGAATGCATTGGACAAGAACAGGAGCAGGGAGACCCTGAAACGGATCCTTAAATATATCAGCCAATACAAGTGGAGCGTCATCCTGTCTCTGTTTCTGGCCCTTATCACAGTGGCCCTTACTCTGTATGTGCCGATTCTGACAGGCCGTGCCGTGGACCGCATTGTCTCGGCCGGACATGTGGATTTTGCAGGGTTAAAGGGAATCCTTATAACAATATTGGGAGCAGTGGCTGTTACGTCCGTATCCCAATGGCTTATGAACCATATCAACAACATCATCACCTACCGGGTTGTGAAGGATATCCGGACCAGGGCCTTTAACCAGCTGGAGGTGATGCCGCTAAGCTATATAGATGTGCACCCATCCGGAGATATCATAAGCCGGATTATCGCGGACATAGACCAGTTTTCAGAAGGCCTTCTCATGGGATTTACCCAGCTGTTTACAGGTGTTCTGACCATAGCGGGAACGCTGCTGTTCATGCTTTCCATCCAGCCCGCCATCACGGCTGTGGTGGTGGTGCTGACGCCCATATCCCTGTTTGTGGCCAGCTTTATCGCTAAAAAGACGTTTGTCATGTTCCGGAAGCAGTCAGAGACCAGGGGAGAGCTGACCTCCCTGACCGATGAGATGCTGGGCAATATGAAGGTGGTCCAGGCCTTCGGACACCAGGAAGAGGCACAGAAGCAGTTTGAGGAGATTAATGAACGTCTGGCCGGATACAGCCTGAGGGCGACCTTTTTCTCATCCATTACCAATCCGGCCACCCGCTTTGTTAACAGCCTGGTCTATGCTGCCGTGGGCATCACGGGTGCCTATGGGGCTATCCGGGGGTTCATCACCGTGGGACAGCTGACCAGTTTCCTCAGCTACGCCAACCAGTACACAAAGCCCTTTAATGAGATATCAGGGGTGGTGACAGAGCTGCAGAATGCCCTGGCGTCCGCTGCCCGGGTGTTTGAGCTGATTGATGAGAAAACCATGATAGAGGACAGGGAGGACGCAACGGTACTGCGCGGCGCAAAGGGCAGTGTGGATTTGGAGCAGGTCTGCTTCTCCTACACGCCTGAGAAAAAGCTGATTGAGGATTTTAACCTGTCGGTACAGCCCGGACAGAGGGTTGCCATCGTGGGACCTACCGGCTGCGGCAAGACCACCATCATCAACCTGCTGATGCGTTTTTACGACGTGGATTCCGGAGCCATCAAGGTGGAGGGAACCGACATCCGCGATGTGACCAGGGAGAGCCTGCGGACCAGCTACGGTATGGTGCTGCAGGACACATGGCTTAAATCAGGCACCATCCGGGACAATATAGCCTACGGCCATCCAAATGCCACTGAGGAAGAGATTATCCAGGCAGCCAGACAGGCCCATGCCCATGGATTTATCATGCGGATGCCGGATGGATACGCCACTGTTATCAGTGAGGACGGAGGGAACCTGTCCCAGGGACAGAAACAGCTTCTCTGTATTGCCAGGGTTATGCTGTGCCTTCCTCCCATGCTCATACTGGACGAGGCCACATCCTCCATTGACACCAGGACAGAGATTAAGGTGCAGAAGGCCTTTGCGCAGATGATGGAGGGCAGAACCAGCTTTATAGTGGCCCACCGATTGTCCACCATCCGGGAGGCAGACGTGATTCTGGTCATGCGGGACGGTAAAATTGTGGAAAAGGGTAAGCATGAGGAGCTTCTGGGGATGCATGGTTTTTACGCGGATATTTACAATGCGCAGTTTGCCAGAGGATAGGACGCAGGTAATTATGTAAGAGAAGGGGGCGGGCATATGGGAGACGGACAGATGATGTCTGAATTGTATCAGGAGAATATGAAGCGGCAGAACAAAAACAGGAGGAGGAAGGACGCGGCGGCCTTCCTCTGTATCCTGCTGGGAAGCCTGATTGTAGCTGTCAACATGAATACCTTTGTGGAGCAGGGAGAGCTGGTGCCGGGAGGGTTTACCGGACTGGCCAAGCTGATCCAGAGAATCGGTCTCAGTTTTTATGATGTCCAGATATCATTTACATTACTGAATGTACTTTTTAATGCAGTTCCGGCCGTGTTCGCATACCGGCTGGTGGGTAAGAAATTTACAATCCTGTCCTGTATCTGCCTGCTGACCGTGTCAATCCTGGTGGATGAGCTGCCTGTGGTTCCCATCACCGGGGATATCCTGCTGATATCAGTCTTCGGAGGCATCATAAACGGCCTGGGGATGAGCCTGGTTCTCAACAGCAGGGCCTGCGGCGGCGGAACGGACTTTATCGCCATGTCTCTGTCGGCAAAATACAAGGTATCCACCTTCAACTACATGCTTTTGTTCAGTGCGGTCATCATACTGATATCGGGAACTATTTTCGGAATGGATAAGGCGCTGTACTCCATTATTTTCCAGTTCTGCAATACCCAGGTTATCAATACCTTTTATAAGAAATATAAGAAAAAGACGCTTCTTATTGTGACAGATAACCCGGCGGCCGTGTCCGCGGACCTGCTGGAGCTGACCAACCACAGCAGCACGATTTTAAAGGGCTTCGGCTCCTACTCAGCCAATAAAAAATACCTGATTTATACCGTGCTCTCGGACAGTGATGTGAGGAAAATGAAGAAGCGGATACGGGAACAGTACCCGGATACATTTGTAAACGTTATCAATTCCAGCGATGTGGTGGGGAATTTTTACATACAGCCCCTGGAGTGATCCGCCCTTTTGGGCGGGTCTGCATCTTAATGGAATCTTTAGCTGACATTTCCCCAATCTTTATGTATAATAGTCTTTGAAACAAATCAATCTATGTAATATGAAGGAGGAATCATTTACCATGGAATCTGACCCTGAAGCGGCCAATATTTTATTCCAAATCACAATCTTAGTTATTCTGACATTAATCAATGCATTCTTTGCAGGCTCCGAGATGGCAGTGGTATCTGTTAACAAGAACAAGATACACCGCCTGTCCGAGCAGGGAAACAAAAACGCAGCGCTCATAGAGCGCCTGATGAAGGACTCTACGGTGTTCCTGTCCACCATCCAGGTGGCCATCACTTTGGCAGGCTTTTTCTCCAGTGCATCGGCGGCTACCGGTATCGCCCAGGTGCTGGCGGTACGGATGGCGCAGTGGAACCTGCCCTACAGCCAGACCCTGGCAGGCGTTGTGGTGACCATCATCCTGGCTTATTTTAACCTGGTGTTCGGTGAGCTGGTGCCCAAGCGGATTGCCCTGCAGAAAGCGGAGGCCTTCAGCCTGTTCTGCGTACGTCCCATTTATCATATATCACGTATCATGAATCCCTTTATAAAACTGCTCTCTCTGTCCACCAGCGGCTTTCTGAAGCTGATCGGCATGCACAATGAAAACCTGGAGACAGATGTGTCCGAGGAAGAAATCAAGTCCATGCTGGAAACCGGAAGCGAGGCAGGTGTGTTTAATGACATTGAGAAGGAGATGATAACGTCCATATTTTCCTTTGACGACAAGAAGGCCAAGGAAGTGATGGTGCCCAGACAGGATATGGTGGCGCTGGATATCAATGAGCCGCTGGAAGAATTCCTGGATGAGATTCTGGAATCCATGCACTCCAAGATTCCTGTATACGAAGGGGAGATTGACAACATCATAGGCGTTCTGTCCACAAAGGCACTGACCATTGAGGCCAGAAGGACTTCCTTTGACAAGCTGGATGTCCGCACCCTTTTAAAGCCGGCCTATTTTGTGCCGGAGAACCGCAGGACCGACGCCCTGTTCCGGGAGATGCAGGCAAATAAAATCAAACTGGCCATTCTGATTGACGAATACGGCGGCGTGTCCGGTATGGTGACTCTGGAGGATCTTATCGAGGAAATCGTAGGAGATATTCATGAGGAATACGAGGAGGAGGAGCCGGAGCTTACAGAGCTGGAGCCCCATAAGGTCTACCGGGTGTCGGGCGGCATTACCCTGTTTGATTTGAAGGAGGAGATGCACCTGCATATGGACAGCTCCTGCGATACCCTGTCCGGATACTTAATGGAACAGCTGGGGTATATACCGTCCCGGGAACAGCTTCCCCTGACAGTGGTTACACCGGAAGCTGATTATGAGATATTGGAAGTGGAAGACAGAGTGATAGAATGGGTGAAGCTGACCCTTAAGGAGACAAAGAAAGAACAGGAAGAATGACGTACAGGGCATGGTACAAAGGAGGGAAAGTAAATGAGTTTTCTGTTGGAAGGCATTACGGCGGTAACCTGGCAGCAGGCAGTCATGTATGTGGTGGGAATTATCCTGATTTGGCTGGCGGTTAAAAAGGAATATGAACCATCCCTTCTTCTGCCCCTGGGTTTTGGCGCCATACTGGTCAACCTGCCGTATTCCGGTGTGGTGGACCAGATGGTACAGGGAAAGGTACCTGCGGCCGGAATCATAGAATGGCTGTTCAAAACCGGAATCGAGGCTTCGGAGGCCATGCCAATCCTACTTTTTATCGGAATCGGCGCTATGATTGATTTTGGACCATTGCTGAGCCAGCCGGTACTGTTCCTGTTCGGGGCAGCGGCCCAGTTTGGAATCTTTGCAGCTATCCTCATTGCGTGTCTTATGGGCTTTGATCTGAGGGATGCCGCCTCCATCGGCATCATTGGAGCTGCGGACGGACCTACCTCCATCCTGGTATCCCAGGTTCTGGGGTCCAGGTACATCGGCCCCATTGCGGTGGCCGCCTATTCCTATATGGCCCTGGTTCCCATTATCCAGCCCTTTGCCATACGTCTGGTGACCACCAGGAAGGAGCGCTGTATTCATATGGAGTACAATCCCAAGAGTGTGAATAAACAGCTGCGCATCGCGTTTCCCATTGCCGTGACCATCATAGTGGGCCTGATATCACCGCAGTCCGTGGCCCTGGTGGGCTTCCTTATGTTCGGAAACCTGCTTCGGGAATGCGGCGTCCTGGGAAGCCTGAGCCAGACGGCCCAGAACGAGTTTGCCAATATAATCACACTGCTCCTGGGCATCACCATCTCGTTCAGCATGAGAGCAGAGCAGTTCGTGAACCCGGCTACATTGATGATTATGGTTCTGGGACTGGTGGCCTTTGTATTCGACACCATCGGCGGCGTGCTTTTTGCCAAGCTGATTAATGTATTCCTCAAGATGGCGGGTAAGAAACCGGTGAACCCCATGATTGGGGGCTGCGGCATATCCGCATTCCCCATGTCTTCCAGGGTGGTGCAGAGGATGGCTGCCAGGGAGGAGCCGGGTAATATCATACTGATGCAGGCTGCCGGCACCAATGTATCGGGCCAGGTGGCATCGGTTATTGCCGGAGGACTGGTTATCAGCATCGTGTCCCAGTATCTGTAGGGCGGAAGAATCGAAGTTTCAGACAGGCTCTGGAGTCAGCAGCAAAGGAGGAAGCGTATGAATATGGAACATGTAGGGATTGCCCTGGAAATTATGGGAAAAGGTATGGGCGGAATTTTTGCGGCCATTATCATCATCATGGCCGCGGTAATGGTATTGGGCCGTATTACGAAGGACCGTAAGGACCATAAGGACGGTAAAGAATAGGAGTCCATGAGATGAGAATAAACAGGAAGGGGAGCACGGCTGGTGTAAAGCGTGCTTCCCTTTCTGTTTATTTTTTAGTAGTGGAAGGACTCCCTGATCCCCAATCCGGGGAATCCCGGGCCCTGGTGGCGGACAGACGGATACATGTGAAAGTCCTGCGCTGAATGAATCCGGTCTGGAAGGTGAGAAAGAGACGGGTTCCGAAGAGAAGGCCGATCATGGGAAGGCCCCAGATGCAGTTGTTGATGCCTTCCACAATGCTGCTTACCAATTCCATAACCATACCTTGTTTCTCCGACGCCGCGGTTTTTGGTGAGGGATACGGCTTTGGTGTGAATAATATCAATTAATCTGCTGCAAAAAGAACCGAAAAAAGAAAAAAGAAAGAAAATACGGTTTTGTGTGTTAAAACAGGTATAAAACACTAAAAAATACGGTTTTTATTGATAAAAATAAAAAATATATTGAAAAATCACAAACAGACTGTATGCATTTACTGCGGTAGAGAAAAAGAAGTATAATAATTACATTACAGATGTGTGCAGACAGGTTCGGAATATGCAGTACAAAAATTCAGAGTGGAAACATGCCTGCATACATATCCGGCAAGGAGGGTATATGAGAAAAAGCATGTCAGATAACTACCCGGCGCAGCCTTAAGGCAGACAGCCATTGTGTCGGGACTGGAAATACCGGCTGTCGTTTTTAGGGCTGCAGCGTATCCATGGAACAAGTGATGAAGATGGAAGGAGCAGCCGATATGAAGACAGAAGAATTAAGAAAGATATGGAAAGCCGAGGAGGCTTTGGCACACATCCACGGGTGGGATTTTTCACACATAGACAGCAGGTACAGGGAGGAAGGAAGCCTGCCCTGGGATTACAGGAAAATTATCCAGTCCCATCTTGAGGACAGGGATTATCTTTTGGACATGGACACAGGGGGAGGCGAATTCCTGCTCTCACTGGGCCATCCATACTCCAGAACCAGCGCCACAGAGGCATATCCTCCCAATGCAGAGCTGTGCCGGAGGCTTCTGGCGCCCCTGGGAATTGATTTCAGGGAGGCGCCGGGGAATCAGACGCTGCCCTTTGCGGACAGCTGTTTTGACATGGTAATAAACCGTCATGGAAATTATGATGCGGGGGAAGTGAACCGTATCCTGAAACCGGGCGGTATTTTCATAACCCAGCAGGTGGGGGAGGACAATGACAGGGAATTGGTGGAGCTGCTTTTGCCCGGCACGCCAAAACCTTTCCCGGGAATGAATCTGAAGGAGCAGTCCAAAAAGCTTAAGGAGTCCGGGTTTGATATTCTGGAGCAAGGTGAAGCCTTCTGTCCCATACGCTTTTTTGACGTAGGGGCGCTTGTATGGTTTGCCAAAATCATTGAGTGGGAATTCCCCGGCTTCTGTGTGGATGGCTGTCTGGACAGACTGGCTGCCGCCCAGGGCCTTTTGGAGTCCGGGGGCTCCATTGAGGGGACCATCCACCGCTATATGATAACTGCCAGGAAGAGGGAACCCGTGTATTTGGAACCCATGTATTAAGGGAACGCTCGCATTAGGGGAACACTCACATTAAGGGAATGCTCGCATCAAGGGAACGCTCGCATCAAGGGAACGCTCAAATTAAGATACGGCGGTTTCTGACCATAACTTCCTGGCGGCCAGGGAAATCACCGCCATGGCAATGCAGGTGAAGAGGGCAGGCAGGTAAATCTTTGCCGGGAAGGTCTGGAAGATAAATCCGCAGACCAATTGGCCCAGGGGAGCCGCGCACTGTGACACTGCCGTGATAATGGCCATCACCTTTCCCAGATTTTCGTTGGGAGTCTCCTTCTGGACCTTTGTGATAACGAAGATGGAAATGATGGTCATAATCATGGCAATGGGGACAGCGCAGGCCAGGAACATCAGATAGGACGGATAAAAACCGCGGCTGATCCATGCAGGGGTTACGGACAGTGCCATGGGAAGGAACAGAAGGGCGATGGCTGCCAGAAGGCGGTGCAGGTTTTCCATGCGCATCTTTTTAGCGGCAGCGCCCATGGACAGGGCGCCTAATATAGTAGCCAGATTGATGGTTCCCATGCCGATTCCGTACATGGAGTCCGTGCTTTTCATGGCTGTCCTTAAAATTACAGGCCCTCCCACCACAAAAAACGGGGTCAGAACCAGATTCAGCAGGGAAGCCAGAAGCATGGAGCGCAGTATGAGAGGATTTCGGCCGACATAGGAAAAGCCTTCCTTTAAGTCGGCCGCCATGGTGGGAATGACGGGCATGGTGAATTCGCGTTTGCGGAAAGGAATATGGATGAACAGCTCAAGTACAGCGGAACAGATAAATGCGGTTCCGCTGACGCACACCAGGGCTTTGACCCCGAATATGCCGTAGAATATGCCGCCAATCAGCGGAGCCGCCACATTGGAGAGGGCCTGAACCCCGTTTACAAGGCCGTTTGCTCCCTCCAGATGTTCCTCCTTCACCAAAAGGGGAATGCTGGCCGTCACCGCCGGTCCATACATGGAACTGATGACAGAGAGCAGTATCAGGACAGCGCCTGTAAGAAAGATGGAAGTCCCTCCCAGACAGAGGCTTAAATAGTACAGAGATATGATTATACCGCTGGTAAAGTCGAAGAGCACCATCAGATTGCGCCTGTTAAAACGGTCGGCAACAGCTCCGCCTACAGGGGAAATCAGAAGAGGAATATTGGAGAATGCATACAGGGCGGCGTAGATGTCCGCCCTTCCCGTAATGTCCAGTACATAGAGGGACAGGGCAAACCGCAGCAGGGCAGATCCCAGTATGGAGATAATCTGCCCGATTACCATGAGGCGGAAATCCCTGTTTCCCGATATGGGACTATTTGCCATCATTCATTCCTCCGTGATTCTGATTCCTGTAAAATACATCCGCTTCCCGCGGCCAAAATCTGTTTCATGGGTTCAAAGGTTCCTTTTTCAGCGCCCAGGACAGCTTCCATGGCTTCTATGAATCCGTTTATCTTTTGTTCCATCTCACAAGGTGTCCATGTAAACATAGAGGAATCAAACAATATCTGCCCGGAAACCAACAGTATCTGCATGGCTTCCAGCGGATGCTCTGTGGAGAACAGGCGCTCCTTCACTCCCTGGGAAACGATCTCGCCCAGGATGGGGGAGAGGGCCAGAATCGAGCGCACAATGCTTTTTTCGTGCATCAGGGCATTGGCCGGCAGATGGAACTCCTCAATCATCCTGTCCTTGGGCCCATCTGTCCGGGGCTGTCCGGCAGCTATGATCCGGCATATTTTCCGGACCGGTGATAGACTCTTATCCATGGCTATCAGCCGGGCCTTTTGTACGTCCTGTTCAATGAAACGTTCTATGATGGCATCCATCACCTCTTCCTTGGATTTAAAATAATAATAAAAAGTACCCTTTGCAATACCTACCTGATTCAGGATATCAATAATGGTGGTTTTTGAGTACCCTTTTTCGGTAAAAAGCGTCTCAGCAGCGTCCAGAATTTCATTTCTCCGTTCGTCGGCTTCCTTAACAATACGCGCCATGTCTTGCCCTCCTATCTTATAGACCGACCGTCGGTCTATAAGATATCATACATGATATGAAGGGCAATGTCAATGGGATTTAAGAGAAAGAGCTGTATTGGGGAGAAATGTGGAATTGGAAGTACGGCTGAAAACCTTGTGTTGAAAGGCGGCTTGTTTAGTTACTCTGTTACCGGCTGCCAATACGAATTTTAATGGCAGCTGGGTTGCTTCAGTAAATAAACGGCAACAGGGAGGTGTCTGGTGTATCTACAGACTGACCGAGAAAAGCCCGTGGCTGTTACAGCAGATATACAGCACTCCGTGACCAGACCTGGGGAAACGTACCTGGGCTGCCTGTTCCGGATATAGTTTCATCAAAAGCACTCTGTCATAGACGGCATATGCCATGAATGTGATATAGTGCTGCTTTTCCATATCATGTTCCAGAGTGATGTAATAATCGCCCTCCACTGCTTTTACAGACACGCTGTGGGAAAGGTCCGCGGGCCTGGCTTTCAGGGCATTTAATTTCCTGCCGCAGCAGGAGATTTCCGCCATGCCTGTGCTGGATATTACATTTCCGCAGACAGGGCATACATAGAATTTGATTCGTTTCATATTTCCTCCATCTTTTTTATTGGGCTCCAAATCGCCCAACAGTATTTTTTCAATATTAACTTCTAAAATATCAGAAAGCTCCCGCAGAAGGGATACGTCGGGGCATCCGGCGCCGCGTTCCCATTTGGAAATAGTCCTGTCGCTGATGTTCATGGCATTGGCCAGGGCCTTCTGGGTCATTCCTTTTTCTGTTCTCAGGGTATAAATCAGATTTCCTACTTTGCTGCAATCCATGTTTCTTCACCTCCTTGTCTATCATAGCCCATATGGGAGATAAATACAACAAACGCTCCGTGGAGTCTGTGGAGGCAGCGGAACCGGGGATACTGAAGAGGGGAGGATGGAATGCCCGGTTGAAGGAAAGGAGGTGATGGAAGATGGTGAGAAGGAGATGAGGGCGAAAGAAGGAAAATGAGGGCGAAAGAAGGTGAAGGAGGAAGAATAAGGAGGAAGAATAAGGAGAAAAAGAGAAAAGAAGAAACCGGCATCATCCATGGCTGCAGTGTGACGGACGACGCCGGTTTTTCATTGTCATATGATATAGAAAGCTTAAGATTTATAAAACCTGTGTAAATGATTTTAATTACAGTTGCAAAGCAACGGCTGTTTATACACGCTTATACATTAAAGCGGAAGAGCACAACATCCCCGTCCCTCATGACATATTCCTTGCCCTCGGAACGTACCAGGCCTTTTTCCTTGGCTGCATTCATGCTGCCGCAGGCCATCAGGTCGTCGTAGTTGACTACTTCGGCGCGGATGAATCCACGCTCAAAGTCGCTGTGAATCTTTCCAGCTGCCTGGGGTGCCTTGGTGCCCACCTTGATAGTCCATGCACGGCTCTCCTGGGGGCCTGCTGTCAGGTAACTCATAAGGCCCAGGATGCGGTAGCTGGCTGCAATCAGTTTTTCCAGACCGGACTCTGTAAGGCCAAGGTCGTCTAAGAACATCTTTTTCTCGTCGTCATCCAGCTCAGCGATTTCCTGTTCAATCTCAGCGCAGATAACGAATACCTCACAGTTGTTCTCGCCGGCAAAGCCGCGGACTGCCTGGACATACTGGTTGTCCGCACCGTCGTTTGCAAGGTCATCCTCAGCTACGTTGGCGGCAAAGATGACGGGTTTCCATGTAAGAAGGTTCAGGGTATTGATGAACTCCATGGCATCATCGTCGTCCGGCTCAAAGCTGCGGGCCAGCTTTCCGTCTTCCAGGTGGGCTTTGATGGCTTTTAACAGCTCCACTTCCTTTGCCAGTTCCTTGTTGTTGAACGCACCCTTGGACTGCTTGGCAATGCGGCGCTCCAAGATTTCAATGTCGGAGAAAATCAGCTCCAGATTAATGGTCTCAATGTCGCGGATGGGATCAATGCTGCCGTCCACGTGAATGACATTGGGGTCGTCAAAACAGCGTACTACATGAACAATGGCGTCCACTTCACGGATGTTGGACAGAAACTGGTTGCCCAGACCTTCACCTTTGGAGGCTCCCTTTACCAGACCTGCAATGTCCACGAACTCGATGACGGCAGGAGTGGTTTTTTCTGAATTGTACATGGCGGTAAGTTTGTCCAGGCGGACATCGGGAACCGGAACCACGCCTACGTTGGGGTCAATGGTACAGAACGGGTAGTTGGCTGATTCCGCACCTGCCTTTGTCAAAGAATTGAAGAGGGTACTCTTGCCGACGTTGGGGAGTCCTACGATACCTAATTTCATATGATTACCTTCCTATCTGTATGTGATATATGATGGTTCAAATACGCCCTGGCTCCTGGCGGGGGCGTTCTGATTCAATTAAAGCTTTATTATCATATCATAAAAAGGGGGGAAATTAAAGGGGAAAATGTGTGGGGTGGGGGGGGATATGGGGGATGGTACGCGGACGGGGAAGGGGATCGGGAAAATGAGCGGGCGGGGGCGGGGAGATTTGGCTCATGGTTCCCTCGGGGGCTGTCTCTAAGCCGGAACCGGGGACAAAGCAGGGGGACTGCGGCAAATTCCGGAGAAATCTTGATGATTTCTCCTCCATGTGCCACCGGCTTCGGGCCGTGTAGGCCCTCAGCCGCCCCCTGCTTTGCCCCCGGTTCCGGCTAAGTGACAGCACCCCTCGGTAAAAATCGCCGAATCTCCCCGCCCCCGCCCGCTCATTTTCCGGCTGCTCTTTTGCTCGTCCGCTGTCTCATCCTCCCATAAGGAGAGGAGTGATGGCCGATGGATGTAAGGATAATTGCAGGGAGCGAGGAATTTTCTCATAAGAAGCGGCGAGGGTGTTTGGCGGAGATGTAAAAAGGATGAGGAGAAAAATTCTCATTTTTGGATGAGAGCGGACTTATGGGTTGTTTGGAGATGAGCAGAGCTTTGAAGGTGAGATTTTTGCTCGGCCAATAGGGGATGAGGTGGAATGTGGATAGACATAATGGCTGGATGCGGGGTTTTAATAATCCTGTGTGGGATTCCTTCTTATTATATAATATATTTTATATAACACATTTGGGTTTGGCGGGGGATGGGATGCGGGGGGATTGATAATATAGGCTTTTTTGGCAATAATAGTTATGAGTGTATTCTGTAATATTGACCGTATGGTGTTTGGGTATGTTAGTAATCAGGCAGGATTTTAAATTTCAGGATAGCAGGAGGTTATTGAATATGAAAGAAACAATTGTCGTTATCGGGGCGAATCATGGGGGGACGGCGGTTTTGAATACTATTTTGGACCAGTTTCCGGGAAATCGGGTGGTGGCTTTTGACAGGAACTCTGATATCAGCTTTCTGGGGTGCGGTATGGCGCTTTGGATTGGCGGACAGATTTCCGGGCCAGAGGGGCTGTTCTATTCCAGTAAGGAGGCTTTTGAGGAAAAGGGCGCTGTCATTCATATGGAGACAGAGGTTGACAGAATTGATTTTGACGGGAAGGCTGTGTATGCCAGGGGAAAGGACGGAAAGAGTTATGTGCAGGAGTATGATAAACTGATTCTGGCCACCGGGTCTGTTCCGCTGCGCCCTGAGATTGAGGGGATGGAGCTGGATAATGTGCAGTTTGTGAAGCTGTATCAGAATGCCAGGGATGTGATTGAGAAGCTTAAGGATACTTCTGTTAAGAAGGTGGCTGTGGTGGGCGCCGGATATATCGGGGTGGAGCTGGCTGAGGCATTTAAGAGGAATGGCCGGGAGGTGGTTTTGATTGACCTGGCGGATACATGCCTGTCCGGATATTATGACAGGGAGTTTTCTGACAGGATGGCGCACAATCTGCAGGAACACGGGGTGAAGCTGGCTTTTGGGGAGAAGGTGGTGAGACTGGAGGGCAAAAGACGGGTGGAACGTGTGGTGACGGACCAGGGATGTTATGAGGCGGATATGGTGGTATTCGGCATTGGATTTAGGCCCAACACATCCCTTGGACAGGGGAGACTCAGGACCTTTGGAAATGGGGCCTTTCTGGTGGACCGCAGGCAGGAGACAAGCGTGCCCGGGGTGTATGCGGTGGGGGACTGCGCTACGGTTTATAACAATGCCATACAGGCTGCGGATTACATTGCCCTGGCTACCAACGCGGTGCGCTCCGGAATCATCGCGGCCCATAACGCGTGCGGCAAGGTTCTGGAATCCGTGGGCGTTCAGGGCTCCAACGGAATCAGTATATGGGGGCTTCATATGCTCAGCACGGGAATCAGCCTGGCCAGGGCAAAGCGGATGGGATACGACGCTGCGGCAGCGGATTATGAGGACTGGCAGAAGGCAGAGTTTATGGAGAACGGAAACCATAAGGTGAAGATACGTATTGTGTATGACAGGAAATCCAGAATCATACTGGGAGCCCAGATGTGCTCGGATTATGACGTGTCCATGGGTATCCACATGTTCTCCATGGCAGTGGAGGAACAGGTGACCATAGATAAGCTGAAGCTGTTTGATCTGTTCTTCCTCCCTCATTTTAACAAGCCCTATAACTATGTGACCATGGCTGCGCTAGGGGCTGAGTAGGATTAATGCTGGCAAATACCTTCTTGCTTTTTATACTGCTTCGGGGTAAAATGGGAAAGTATATCACTTAGGAAGGAGATTTTCTTTATGGAAGCAGTTACGGGAGCGGATTTGAGTTTTGTGAATCTGGGTATTACCATAGAGCATCTGCCTAACAGCATCACTGTGTTTGGATTCAGGATTGCCTTTTACGGTATCATTATAGGGCTTGGGATGCTGGCCGGCATGGCCATTGCGTGTTCAGACGCTAAGAGAAGAGGGCAGGACCCGGATATTTATTTGGATTTTGCGCTTTACGCCATTATATTTTCCATTATGGGGGCCAGGGCCTACTATGTTATTTTCGACTGGGCGAATTATAAGGATGATTTGCTGCAGATATTTAACCTCAGGGCAGGTGGACTGGCTATTTACGGGGGTGTCATTGCGGCGGCCCTGACTCTCATCGTATTTACGAAGAAACGAAAGCTGTCCTTTTTCTCCATGGCTGACAGCGGTGTCCTGGGTCTGATTACAGGACAGATGATCGGCAGGTGGGGGAATTTCTTCAACTGCGAAGCCTTTGGCGGGTATACGGACAACCTGTTTGCCATGCGAATCCGGAAAAGCCTGGTGAATCCTGCCATGATATCCCAGCAGCTTGTGGACAATGAGATTGTGGAAAATGGCATTGCCTATATCCAGGTGCATCCCACCTTCCTGTATGAATCACTTTGGAACCTGGGCGTGCTGGTGTTCATGCTGTGGTACAGGAAGCGCAAGAAGTTTGAAGGAGAGATGCTGTGGGTGTATTTCCTTGGATACGGACTGGGAAGGGTTTGGATTGAAGGACTGAGGACGGACCAGCTAAAGATTCCGGGAACGGGGTTCGCCGTGTCCCAGCTTTTATCGGCTGCGCTGGTGGGCGTGTCGGCGGCAGTGATTATTTACCGCCATCGTCACCCGAAAAAGGGGGACAAAGTGGAGGAATCCGCCTAGAGTGTACCTGAAAGTCATTCCCGGTATCTGCCTGCCCCCACTTTTGGGTAAACGGCAGGAAAGTGGTGGGAGAAATCATGGGATTGTCCCCCACCAGGGGCATTAAAGACTGAAAAAATCAATATTTTGTGTCTGTTGCGGGACTCGTCCCACATATAGAGGCAGTTGCGGAAAAGCCCGCAGCTGCCTTATTTTTTCGCAATTTTTTTATAAGATTTCCGTAAAAACTTCTTGCCATTTCCCAAAATCTGTACTATGATGGACATACAAGTGGTAGAAAGTGGTGCAAAGTGGTAGAAGATGGTTGTTAAGTGGATGAAGTGGGGGATTTCGGATGTCTCCCACAATAGTCCACTACCGCTCCGATGTACGGCAGGTGATAAGTTATGTTCATGGGTGAGTACAATCATACAGTCGATGCGAAGGGACGGCTTATCGTACCTTCCAAATTCAGAGAGCAGTTAGGCGATGAATTCGTTGTTACGAAGGGCCTTGATAACTGCCTTTTTGTGTATGAGAATTCAGAATGGGCCGCCCTGGAAGAAAAGCTTCGCACATTGCCTCTGACCAATGCGGCCGGACGTAAGTTTTCACGTTTCCTCTTAGCAGGAGCTACCACCTGTGAAGTAGACAAGCAGGGAAGGATTCTCCTTCCGGCCGTGCTTCGTGAGTTTGCCGGAATCGAGAAGGATGCAGTACTGGTAGGTGTGGGCAGCCGCATTGAAATATGGAGTAAGGATAAATGGCTGGATGCAAACACCTTTGATGATATGGAAGAGATTGCAGAACATATGGAAGGTTTGGGAATTTAATGGAGGAATCAACATTTGTACATAAGTCCGTACTTTTATATGAGACAGTGGGAAGTCTGAATATCAAGCCTGGAGGCTTGTATGTGGACGGCACCCTGGGCGGCGGCGGACATGCCTATGAGGTGTGTAAGCGTTTGGGCAGCGGAAAACTGATTGGCATAGACCAGGATGCGGACGCCATCGAGGCGGCCGGGAAAAGGCTTCTGCCGTTTCAGGACAAGGTGACCATTGTCAGAAGCAATTACGCCAATATTAAGGAAGTACTGAAGGAGTTGGAAATTGAGGGAGTGGACGGGATTTATCTGGACCTGGGAGTATCCTCCTATCAGCTGGATACGGCTTCCAGAGGATTTACCTACCGTGAGGACGCGCCTCTTGACATGAGAATGGACCAGAGGAACGATGTCACGGCCGCCCATATCATTAATACCTACAGCGAGATGGAGCTGTACAGGATTATCCGGGATTACGGGGAGGATAATTTTGCAAAGAACATAGCAAAGCACATTGTAAGGGCAAGAGGGGAACACCCCATAGAGACCACCGGGGAGCTGGCGGAGATCATAAAGGGGGCCATTCCGGCCAGGGTAAGGGCAACGGGAGGCCATCCGGCCAAACGGACCTTTCAGGCTATCCGCATTGAATGCAACCATGAGCTGGAGGTTTTGGAACAGTCCATTGATACCATGATAGACCTTCTGAATCCGGGAGGCCGCCTCAGTATCATTACCTTCCATTCACTGGAAGACAGGATTGTAAAGAGCCGTTTCCGGTTAAATGAGAATCCCTGCATCTGTCCTCATGATTTTCCTGTCTGCGTGTGCGGCCGGAAGAGCAAGGGGAAGGTGGTATCCAGAAAACCCATATTGCCGTCAGAAGAAGAACTGGAGGAAAACAGCCGTTCTAAAAGCGCAAAGCTGCGCGTCTTTGAGCGGGGACAGTCTTAGTAAGAGGACAAGACCTTTTTCCGGTTATGAAAATACGAAAGACAGCAGGCAGCAGAAAAGACCGGCCCGTGCCGGTGTCCGCTGCCGGATTCAGATAGAAGGGAGGATAAGGTTATGGCTGCAAGGGCGCAGGCGTCGTCAGGACGCAGGAATACACATAGAAATACCAGACCCGTGTACGGCAATGATTATGTACAGGGTTCTGCCGCACCAAAGCTAAGGCCCCAGACTGCTCCAAAGCAGGAGACCAGGCCGGGGAAACCATCAGGCAGCCAGTCGGTCCGGAGTAATCACCGGATCCGCCGCAATCAGGAGCGTGCCATGTATATGGACCTTCCATATGTCATCATGCTTACCATTGCGTCTGTGTTTACCTTATACCTCTGTATCAACTACCTCCATGTGCAGTCCTCCATCACGGCCAGGATGCACCACATTGAGCAGATGGAGGCAGAGCTGGAACAGCTCAGGGCGGAGAACGACGCACTGGAGACCAGCATCAATACCAACATCGACCTCAACAAGATATATGAGATTGCCACCAAGGAGCTGGGAATGGTGTATGCCAAGAAGGACCAGGTGCTGTTATATGACAAGACAGAAAGCGAGTATGTAAGACAGTATGAAGACATCCCGGAACACTAAATCCGGGGGCCGTATGGGGAAAGGCAGCAGCGGCAGCAGGAAGGACAGCGGGAACGGCCCCAGGGATCAGGAACAATACAGAAATGAACAACGCAACAATCAACGGGGGAAGTATTATTATCCCAAATATATACAAGAGAAGCTGGCAATCACCGTCCTGGTGATTACGCTGGCTTTATTTGCATTAGTCATGATTTTGTACCGGATCATAAAGGACAACAACGAGCAGTACAATAAAATCGTGCTCTCCCAGCGCCAGCAGGAGTATGACAGCCGTGTCATCCCATACCGGAGGGGAGATATTGTGGACAGAAACGGCACCTATCTGGCTACCAGCGAGAAGGTGTATAACCTGATTATTGATCCGGGACAGATCATGTCGGATCCGGAAAATTATCTGGAGCCAACCATTCAGGCCCTGGTGACCAATTTTGGTTTTGATGCCGGGGAGCTGCGGACCCTGATTGAGGAGCGGAAGGAGTCAGCCTATCTCAGATATAATAAGGGACGCCAGCTCACCTATGACCAGAGGGTGGCATTTGAACAGATGGCCAAAGAGACAAATGAAGCCTACCGCAAGAGCGATAATGACGCGGAGGCCAAGAAGCGGGTTAAGGGCATCTGGTTTGAGGATGAGTACAAGCGTATTTATCCCTACAATTCCCTGGCCTGCAATGTCATAGGCTTTACCAGCAGTGACGGAAGCGTGGGCACCGGCGGCATTGAGCAGTATTACAACAGCAGCCTGATCGGGGTCAACGGACGCGAATATGGATACCTGGACCAGGATTCCAATTTGGAGGGCGTGGTGAAACCGGCTTCCAACGGCAATACGGTGGTTTCAACCATTGATGTGAACATCCAGAACATTGTACAGAAATATATTGACGAGTGGCAGACCAATGTGGGAAGCAAGGTGACGGCGGCCATTGTCATGAATCCCAACAACGGGGAAATCCTGGCTATGGGAACCAGCAATAAATTCGACCTGAATAATCCCAGGGATGTATCCGGCTATACGGAGCAGGAGCTGTTTGACCTGGGGAAAAAGGAGGCGGCAGCTGTGTACCGGCGGGAAAATGACGGTGCAGTCATTACCGAGGACCAGGTGCCGGAGCATTTTTCCAGGGAAGATGTGATCTCCTACGGACAGCAGGTGGCGTGGAACCAGATATGGAGGAATTTCTGCGTCAGCGATACCTATGAACCGGGATCGCCTTCCAAGATTTTTACCGTAGCCACCGGACTGGAGGAAGGGGTGCTTAAAGGAAATGAAAGCTTTGAGTGTACCGGTTACCTCCACGTGGGAGATTATGACATCAAATGTACGGCCTGGCGCAGGGGCGGCCACGGGTGGCTGAACCTCCAGGAATCACTGATGCAGTCCTGCAATGTGGCCATGATGCGCATTGGAGCCATGATAGGAAGAGAGCGTTTTACCAAATATCAGGGCATCTTTGGGTTTGGCGACAAGACGGGGATTGACCTGCCCGGAGAGGCGGACACCAGCGGGCTGGTTTACAGTGCGGACAACATCGGGCCTACGGACCTGGCTACCAATGCCTTTGGACAGAACTACAACTGTACCATGGTGCAGCTGTCCGCGGCGTTCTGCTCGGTTCTGAACGGGGGTTCCTACTATGAACCCCATGTGGTGAAGCAGATTCTCAATGAGCAGGGGTCCGTGGTGGAGAAAAAGGAGCCTGTGCTGGTGCGGGAGACTGTATCCCAGTCCACCTCTGATTTCCTGAAGGAGGCCATGTTCCAGACCGTTGAGACAGGCACGGGAAAGGCGGCCCAGGTCATTGGCTATGATGTGGGCGGCAAGACGGGTACGGCTGAGAAGCAGCCCCGAAGCGCCAAGAATTATCTGGTGTCCTTTGCCGGATTTGCGCCCATTGAGGATCCGCAGGTATTTGTGTACGTGGTCATTGACACGCCCAATTATCCGCCGGGAGAGCAGCAGGCCCACAGCTCCTATGCAAGCGCTGTTTTCTCCAAAATCATGACAGAAATACTTCCTTATCTGAATATATTCCCCACCAAGGACCTTCCTGAAAATGAGGCAATCCAGGAAAGCCTGCCATCCTCAGAGGGCATTAATGAGCCTGTATCTGAGACAGAGGGCCCAGAGGGAACAGAGGAGGCTCCGGCTGAGACAGAGAAGCAGTATGAGACAGATGAATACATGCCGGGCGGAGAGGAAGGAGAGGGCGCGGGCAGCGGTGTGCCGGACGCAGTGCCCACTGTGGCTGGGGACGGAAACGGAGAAGGGACAGGACCCTCGTCCCTTCCGGTGAAGGCGCCGCCCCGCCAATCCAATGAAAGCAGCACTCAGGCAGGTCCTGCCGGGGAAAGCACCCAGGCAACAGAACCCTCCTCAGCAGGGGAAACGGCCAAGCCATCTGAGTAATCAGGAGAAAGATTCATAAAATGTGACGGGCTCCAATATATTATTAACAATGATGGACACCGGAGCTGCTCATGTATTCTAATTTAACGAAACACAGAAAGAATATAGCCGTCCTGGCACTGCTCATAGCCATCGTCATGGTGAGCCTGTCAGGGCGGCTTGGTTATCTCATGCTGTTCTGTTCAGAGCATTACAGCGCCATGGCCGAGGACCTGCACCAGAGGGAGCGTACCATTAAGGCGGCCAGGGGGCGTATCATTGACGCCAACGGGGTCGTCATCGCTGATAACAGGACAGTTTGTACCATTTCCGTCATATACAATCAGGTAAAGGACCGGGAGCAGGTCATACGGGTACTGTGCGATGAACTGGATCTGGATGAGGAGCTGGTGAGAAAACGGGTGGAGAAGCGCAGTTCCAGGGAAATCATCAAGACCAATGTGGACAAAGAGCTGGGGGACCAGATACGTTCCTACCGGCTGGCAGGGGTCAAGGTGGATGAGGACTACAAACGGTATTATCCCTACGACAGCCTGGCATCCAAGGTCCTGGGATTTACCGGGGGAGACAACCAGGGCATTATCGGCCTGGAAGTAAAATACGAGAAATATCTGAAAGGAATGAACGGAAAGATACTCACCATGTCCGACGCAAAGGGCGTGGAGATAGAGAATGCCGCAGAGGACAGGATTGAACCCATACCGGGCAATGATCTTCACATCAGCCTGGATGTGAATATACAGAAATATGCGGAGCAGCTGGCTTACCAGGTGCTGGAGAAGAAAAATGCCAAGAAGGTATCCATCATCGTCATGAATCCCCAGAACGGGGAGCTGATGGCCATGGTCAATGTTCCTGAATTTAATCTGAACGACCCCTTCACCCTGAACCAGAACCTGCGAAGCCAGAGTCTCCAGGAGATGGCTGCCGCCAACCAGGGGGCCACAGGGGCGGGCAAACAGGAGTTGTTAAACCAGATGTGGAGGAATACCTGCATCAATGATACCTATGAGCCTGGTTCCACCTTCAAAATCATCACAGCGGCAGCCGGCCTGGAGTCAGGTGTGGTGAAGCTGACAGACCAATTTTCCTGTCCCGGATTCAGGGTGGTGGAGGACCGGAAGATAAGGTGCCATAAAGTGGGGGGACACGGGGCCGAAACCTTTTTGCAGGGCGCCATGAATTCCTGCAACCCGGTGTTTATTGACGTGGGACAGCGCCTGGGCGTGGATGGCTATTACAAGTATTTTACCCAGTTCGGACTGAAGGGAAAGACGGGGATCGACCTGCCCGGCGAGGCAGCCACCATCATGCACAAAAAAGAGAACATGGGACTGGTGGAGCTGGCCACGGTTTCCTTTGGCCAGTCCTTCCAGATTACACCGGTTCAGCTTATCACCACGGCAGCGTCCATTGTCAACGGAGGAAACCGGGTGACCCCTCATTTTGGCGTGGAGACCGTCAGCGCCGACGGTACATCGGTCCACAAGCTGGATTATCCTTCCGGGGGAAGAATTCTGTCGGAGGAGACCAGCGCCACCATGCGGTATGTGCTGGAGCAGGTGGTATCGGAGGGAAGCGGCAAAAAGGCAAAGTTAGAGGGATACCGCATCGGCGGCAAGACAGCCACGTCGGAGAAGCTTCCGCGAAGCCTTAAAAAATATATTTCATCGTTTATCGGCTTTGCACCGGCTGACAATCCGCAGGTTATGGCCCTCATTACCATTGATGAGCCGGAGGGGATTTATTACGGCGGAACCATAGCTGCCCCGGTGGTCGGAGATTTATTTAAGAATATACTTCCTTATCTGGGAATTGAGGCAGTACAGGAAGAAACTGCTGTACACCTTTCCAATCCATAGTTGATTATTCCCGGAAAAAGACGTATACTAATTACCAAATAAGACATACATATGAGATTGAGGTGCCTTTATGATTCATGAAACCATACTAGCTATTATCATTGCATTTGCCATCAGCGCATTGCTTTGCCCCATTATCATCCCTTTCCTGCACAAGCTTAAATTCGGGCAGCAGGTCAGGGACGACGGACCGGAGAGCCATCTGAAAAAGCAGGGAACGCCTACCATGGGCGGCCTGATTATACTCAGCAGCATCATCATTACATCTGTCTTTTATATTCCCAGCTATCCTAAAATCATTCCCGTGCTGTTTGTCACGGTAGGATTTGGCATTATTGGTTTTTTGGATGATTATATCAAGATTGTGATGAAGCGTTCCGAGGGGCTGAAGCCCATGCAGAAGTTAGTGGGCCAGTTCATCATCACAGGCATCTTCGCCTGGTACCTGCTTAACAGCGGGGAGGTGGGAACGGATATGCTGATTCCTTTTACGGGAGGTTTTGACGGAGGCAGTTTCCTGTCCCTGGGAATCTTCTTTGTACCCGCGCTGTTCTTCATCATGCTGGGAACGGATAACGGGGTGAATTTCACCGATGGTTTGGACGGCCTCTGTACAAGCGTTACCATACTGGTTGCCACCTTTCTTACCATTGTGGCCATCGGTGAGGACATGGGCATCAGCCCCATAACCGGAGCAGTGGTGGGAAGCCTGCTGGGATTTTTGCTGTTCAATGTATATCCGGCCAAGGTGTTCATGGGGGATACAGGCTCCCTGGCCCTGGGCGGTTTTGTGGCAGCCTCCTGTTATATGATGCGCATGCCCCTGTTTATTCCTGTCATAGGGCTCATCTATTTAGTTGAGGTACTGTCCGTCATTATCCAGGTAACCTATTTTAAGCGCACCGGCGGCAAGCGTATTTTTAAAATGGCGCCCATCCACCACCATTTTGAGCTGTGCGGATGGTCGGAGACAAGGGTGGTGGCTGTATTCGCCATCGTGACCGCCATCCTCTGCATGGTGGCGTATCTGGGGCTGTAGATATCAGTATCGCACGTAAGAGACCAAAATACGGTCTCTAAGTGCTCATAACGAACCGCTGCACTAAGCTCGAAAGGACCTCGCTAAGTGCAGCGGAATGTATCGCACGTAAGAGACCAAAATACGGTCTCTAAATGCTCATAACGAGGAGGTTAGTTGACAAATGAACCAAAGTCAGAGAGTTTTAGTGGCTGGAACGGGAATCAGCGGTATTGCTGCTGCAAAGCTGGTTCTGGAACGGGGCGGAGATGTGGTGCTTTATGACGGCAATGCCGCCTTAAAGGAAGAAGATATCAAAGAGAAATTTGACAGGGATGCAAAGGTGACCGTGGTGCTGGGGGAAATCAAGCGTTCCGACCTGCTGGGCGTGGAGCTGTGCATTATCAGTCCCGGTATACCTCTTGACAGTCCTTTTGTGGCCGTTGTGGACGATGCCAAGATTCCTATTTTAGGAGAGATTGAGCTGGCCTACCAGTGCGGCCTGGGGAAGCTGGCCGCCATTACGGGAACCAATGGAAAGACTACTACCACAGCCCTCACAGGGGAGATATTAAAGGCCCGCTATGAGGAGACATTTGTGGTGGGAAATATTGGGGATCCCTATACCTCCAAGGTTTTGGAGATGACTGAGGATTCCGTGACCGTTGCAGAGGTGTCCAGCTTCCAGCTGGAGACCATCATGGATTTCAGGCCCAATGTCAGCGCTATTTTAAACATAACGCCGGATCATCTGAACCGCCACGGCACCATGGAAAACTATATCCGCATCAAGGAGTGCATTACCCTGAACCAGACAAAGGAGGATGCGGTGGTGCTCAACTACGACGATCCCGTCCTCAGGGAGTTTGGCCAGAATCCGGAGCTTAAGCCCAGGGTTATCTGGTTCTCCAGCAGGGAAATGTTAAAGGACGGTTTCTGCATGGACGGGGATAACATCGTGTACTGCCAGAACGGCCGTCAGACCGTTGTGGTCAATGTTCATGACATGCAGCTTCTGGGTCGGCATAATTATGAGAACGCCATGGCGGCAGCAGCCATTGCCCTGGAGATGGGAGTTCCCATGTCTGATATTACAAGGGTCATTGAGGGGTTCCATCCGGTGGAGCACAGAATCGAGTTCGTAAGGGAACGCACCGGAGTCAGATATTATAACGATTCCAAGGGTACCAATCCGGATGCAGCCATCCAGGCTCTCAGAGCCATGCCGGGCCCCACCCTTCTCATTGCGGGCGGCTATGATAAAAACAGCGAATACGATGAGTGGGTATCCGAGTTTGAGGGCAAGGTGAGATATCTGGTGCTCATAGGACAGACCAGGGATAAGATTGCGGAGTGCGCAAAGAAGCATGGTTTTACTGAAATCATGTACGCAGAAGATATGCAGGAGGCAGTGCAGGTATGCGCCGTATATGCGGACATCGGAGATTATGTGCTGTTAAGCCCCGCCTGTGCCAGCTGGGGTATGTTTAAAAATTATGAAGAGCGGGGACGCGTCTTTAAGGAGTGCGTCATGGCTTTGTAGGAGGTAAATGCGTATGGCGGGAAAGGTGCAGACGGCAGCCGGACCCTCCGGCCAGATGAGACGTCCGGCCGGGAGCGGGGAGCGTATGGAGCAGCAGATGCCAAAGAAAAAGAAGAAGGCCAAGCGTTTTTATGATTACAGCCTTTTGTTCTGCATCATTTTCCTGACAGCTTTCGGGCTGGTAATGATTTACAGCGCCAGCTCCTATTCAGCGCAGCTGAGCAAGGCATATAACGGAAACGGTGCATATTTCATGCAGAGGCAGGCGGGAATCGCGGCAGTGGGACTGGTGGCCATGCTCATCATTTCCAAGATTGATTATCACATCTTCGCCCGGTTCTCCGTGTTTGCCTATCTCATGTCATACATACTTATGATCGCGGTGAGCCTGGTTGGCCGCGAGGTCAACGGCAAAAAGCGCTGGCTGGGAGTGGGGCCTTTGAGCTTCCAGCCCACGGAGTTCGTCAAGATAGCCCTGATTGTGCTTCTGGCTGCGGTGATAACCACCATGGGCATGAAGATTAATAAATGGAAGAATATGGGTTATGTTGTGGCCCTGACCCTTCCCATAGCGGGATTGGTGGCCATGAACAACTTAAGCTCCGGCATCATTGTCTGCGGAATCGCGTTTGTCATGCTGTTCGTGTCATGTAAGGTGAAGTGGCCCTTTTTCTCCATCGGGGCCCTGGGACTTACCACCCTGGCCTTTGCCGGGCCCATAGGCAAGTTCCTGACCACGGTGGGACTGCTCCAGCCTTATCAGTACCGGAGAATTGAGGCGTGGCTGAATCCGGAGTCCGACCCTACGGACAAGGGATTCCAGGTTCTCCAGGGACTCTACGCCATTGGTTCCGGCGGACTGGTGGGCCAGGGGCTGGGAGAGAGCATACAGAAGCTGGGTTTTTTGCCCGAGTCCCAGAACGATATGATATTTGCCATAATATGTGAGGAGCTGGGGCTGTTTGGGGCCGTGTCCATTATCCTCATATTTCTGTTCATGATATACAGGTTCATGATTATAGCCAATAATGCCCCTGATTTGTTCGGGGCCCTGCTGGTGGTGGGCGTCATGGGACATATTGCCATTCAGGTTATCCTGAACATAGCGGTTGTGACCAATACCATTCCCAACACGGGAATCACCCTTCCCTTTATCAGTTACGGGGGAACGTCGGTGCTGTTCCTTTTGATGGAAATGGGAATCGTCCTAAGCGTGTCCAACCAGATAAAACTTGAAAAGTAACAGCAGGAATACCGCACAAGCGGGCACGTCCCGGCATATGCTTTAAGTAGAAGGTGTTTTCTACGGAAGGCATAGATACCAGGAGGTGCCCCATTGTCTGTCATTCAGGTTTGTGGTCTTACTCCCTTAAAGGGAGAGATATCCATACAAGGTTCTAAAAACGCCGTACTGCCCATGATGGCTGCGGCTTTACTTCACAGAGGGGTTACGGTGCTGACCAATGTCCCGGTCATACGGGACGTGGCCTGTATGCTGGACATACTGGAAAGCCTGGGCTGCCGGTGCTGCCACAAGGGTGACTGCCTTGTGATGGATGCCCGCAGCGTCACAGGGACATCCATCCCTGAGGAGTATGTCACGGCCATGCGTTCCTCCATCGTGGTGTTAAGCGCCCTGCTGGGACGCATGGGAGAGGGCAGCAGCTGTTATCCGGGCGGATGTCTCATAGGAGCCAGGCCCATTGACCTGCACCTGATGGCGCTGAGGGCCCTGGGGGCTGATATCAGGGAACGGGATGGGACCATAGAGGCCAGCTGCAGGAAGAACGGCGGACTTAAGGGCACGGAAATCCATCTGTCCTATCCAAGCGTGGGGGCCACGGAACAGGCCATACTGGCATCTGTCCTGGCAGACGGTGTGACCATCATCCACCAGGCAGCCAGGGAACCGGAAATCAGCCAGCTGTGCCGCTTCCTTAATAATATGGGGGCTGTTATCTGCGGCATGGGAACCGACCATCTGATGGTACAGGGAGTGGCCGGGCTTCATGACAGCAGCTTCCGGGTGGAGGGAGACCGGATAGTAGCCGGTACCTACGGGGCTGCCGCTGTGGCGGCTGGAGGAGAGGTTCTTTTGCGTGGTATTTGCCCGTCTGACCTTAAGGTGCCTTTGGAGGAATTCCAAAAGGCCGGCGCGGCGGTGGATGCCGATGAAAAAAACCGCCAGATTCGGATATGCATGGGAAAACGTCCCCTTCCCCTTCTTATTAAAACAGAGCCGTATCCCGGTTTTCCCACGGATTTGCAGTCGCCCTTCATGGCATTTCTGGCAACTGCCCAGGGAACCAGTTATATCGAGGAACAGGTCTTTGAGGGAAGATTTGCAACGGCAAAAATCCTGGAGCAGATGGGTGCCGTCATACGCACGGAGGACCAGAGAGCCGTGATTGAGGGGCATTATCCCCTGAAGGGAGCTGCTGTCAATGCCTGCGACTTAAGAGGCGGGGCAGCCCTGATGGTGGCGGCCCTGGCCGCGGAGGGGGATACATTCATCGGGGAATGCCATCACATTGAGCGGGGGTACGAGGACATATGCAGGGACATGGCAGCTTTGGGCGCCCATATCCGCTGGGTGGGGAAGGACTCCTGACGGCCGGAAGAAGTTCCCGCAGACGGGAGCAATTTTATGGCAGGGGAGAATGATTTTACCAGGTGAGGTACTGTATGAGAAATTATGGTAGTAAACATCATATAGGGGCAGGTATTGCCGTGGCAGTGGTACTGCTGCTGGCAATCCTGCTTTTGTCTGTACAGATTCAGCATGTGACGGTGACGGGAAGCGACAGGTATTCCGCCAAACAGGTGGAAGAGCTTCTGTTCACCGGCAGATGGGGGAAGAATTCAGCCCACGCTTATTTTTCGGACAAGTTCCGTCCCCACATCCAGATTCCCTTTGTGGAGGATTATAAAGTGGTTTTCCACAATCCGCTTGACGTAGAGGTGATCATATATGAGAAGAGCATTGTGGGATATGTGTCCTACATGAGCAGCTTCATGTATTTTGACAAGGACGGCATTGTGGTGGAAAGTTCGGGAAGCCAGCTGCCCGGTGTCCCGTGGATTACAGGCATGGAATTCGGCAGAATCGTGCTGCACCGCCCCCTTCCGGTGGATGATAAGAACATTTTTGAGGAGATACTGAACCTGACACAGCAGCTGTCAGTCTATGATATTGCCGTGGACCGCATCCAGTATGATTCCCACGGACAGGCCACCCTGTTCATTGGAAAGATGGAGGTTACCATGGGAGATCACACGGATATTGACGGAAAGATTTCCACGCTCAACGATATTCTTAAGGCCCAGCCCCAGCTTACGGAAATTAGCGGGACCATGAAGCTGGACAACTATTCGGAGTCCAACAGCGGGGCCGGGATTACATTTAAAAAGAAGTGATTTGCTTCGGTTCAATCCGCATACAAAAAAGCATTATTCATAATCTGAATAGTGCTTTTTTCTGTAAAGCATAAAAATATAAGAGGTTCAAGGGGGTGCAGGGGGTGAAAATAAAATAAAACTTCAAAAAATAATATAATATATTGAAATTATATTTCAAATACGCTATAATAATAACCAGGAGGTAGAAAATGGACAATCCAAATACAAGTTATCAGCTGAGAGTGCAATCAATATTGCCTTCCATCAACAAAAAGAATGAAATGAAGATTTATGAATTCATAGAGATAAACAGGAAGGAAATCATACATATGTCTGTGGCGGATGCGGCAGAGGCTTGCGGGGTCAGTGAGGCAGCCATAGTCAGATATGCACAGAAATTAGGGTACAAGGGATACCAGGCCATGAAAATCAGCATTGCCCAGGACGTAATTGAGCCGGGACAGCAGATTTACGGCCAATTGTCAAAGGGAGATACCATTCCTACGATTGTGGATAAGATATTTGATTCAAATATCCAGTCCTTAAGGGATACAAGCGACGTGCTCAGCAGGGAGAATATAGATGAGGCGGTTAATCTGATATTGGGATGCAGGCGCCTTTTGTTTTTTGGAGTGGGCGGTTCCGGCTGTGTTGCCATGGACGGGCAGCATAAGTTTTTAAAGATTGGTTATATGGCCATGGCATTTACGGACAGTAATCTGCAGGCCATGGCTGCGTCCGTACTTACATCCCGGGACGTCTTAGTGGCTGTTTCCCATTCCGGGGCATCCAAGGACATTCTCATGGCCATGGACATTGCAAAACAATCCGGGGCAAAGACAATCGCTATTACCAATTATGGGAAGTCGCCCATTGTGGAAAAGGCGGATGTTGTTCTGTATACATCTTCCAATGAGACTGCCTTTAACAGCGATGCATTGTCATCCAGAATAGCGGAGCTGACAATCATTGATATGCTGTATATAGGAGTATCTTATAAGAGATACGATGAATCATATGCCAATATACTTAAGACGAGGAAGGCATTGGATTCCACTAAAATATAAAGGAGGTGAATAAAAAAGGAACATGAAGTCAACGTATGGAGAGAGGTGATAAGACAACCAAAGTTAAATATCTGAGATTAAGGAGGATAGTGTATGTTTTGTGGAATTGATTTGGGGACTTCCAGTGTAAAGGCCTCTGTTTTTGACGAACATGGGAGACAGCTGGCCTTTTCCAGAAGAGAAATTGATCTGGTACTTCCACAGACAGGGTTGGCGGAGTTGGATCCAGAGAATTATCTGGTAAAGGTATACGAGACATTACGGGATGTGTCGGCACAATGCCATGGGAATATTGCATCAATCGCGGTTTCATCCCAGGCACAGGCAGTGGTACCCATAGACCGTAGGGGGAACCCTCTGTATAACATCATCGTTACAATGGATAACAGAACGCTGCGGCAATACAGATTCTGGAAGGAACACCATGATGAGTGGGAGATATACAAGCGCACCGGCAATGGATTTGCTTCCATTTATACGGTAAACAAGATCATGTGGTTTATTGAGAACAGGCCGGATATCTATGAACAGGCATGGAAATTCTGCTGCGTCCAGGATTATGTGGTGTTTAAGCTGACAGGAGAAGGTCCGTTTATAGACTATTCCATGGCCGGAAGGACCATGATGCTGTCCTCAGAGCGTCCGGAGTGGGACAGCGGTGTATTAGATATAGCGGGCATATCAAAGGACAAATTGTCGGAACCAGTCAGCTCCACTGCCACTATAGGAAGGGTGAGGGAGGACATAAGAGCCGGATTGGGCCTGAGCCGGACCTGCCAGGTGGTCCTGGGAGGACACGATCAGGCCTGCGGCGCAGTTGGAAGCGGCGTGATTACGCCGGGCATGGTGATGGATGCCTGCGGCACCGTGGACGCAATGGTTTCGGTTCTGCCTGGTTTTATCATAGACAGGACCATGCTGGATAACAAACTGCCCTGCTACAGACATGTGGACGGAACCAATTATATTACCATGGCAATCAATGCAAACGGGGGATTATTTTTGAAATGGTACAAGAATACCTTCTGTCATGAGGAATCACAGTTATGCGGTGAACAGAACTGTGATATTTATACATATATTATTAAAGAGTGCGCCAACACTCCGGCAGACATATATGTATTACCTCATTTGGAAGGCGCGGGTACACCGGTAAATGATCCGCTATCTCTTGGAGCCGTAATCGGCTTAAGAGTCACTCATACAAAAAAAGATATAACCCGTGCTGTTTTAGATTCCCTGGGCTATGAGATGAAATTAAACCTCTCAGCCATTGAACAGAGCACAGGACAGTCAATCGAAGAGATACGCATGATTGGCGGCGGTGCCAAGTCGCCTAAATGGTTACAGATAAAGGCAGATATATTCAACCGCAGCATCACTGTGTTAGAAACCCAGGAGGCAGCATCCCTGGGAGCAGCCATAACAGGCGCTGTAGGGACCGGTTATTTTGAAGATTTCGGACAAGCCATCCAACATATGGTCCATCCGAAAGAAACATATATCCCCAATCCTGCAATGGTAAAGGAGTATGAAACAAGATTTGAGGAATATAAAAGAATATATCCAGGATTAAAGGATATCAGTCACAGGATATCCAGTCGTACATCTATATACTAATTCTGTTTCCTGGATTTGTCAATTCCATTTTTGTATTCCGAATACAGCGCTTAAAATAACTTGAAATGTGAGAATTAAGGTATCAGTTGAAACGGGTGGTACTTCTATTAAAGTACGCCCAAAATAGGAGGTTATCATATGAGTGGGATTACATTAGCTGTGAATTTGGCCATATCAATTGCGATCATATTATTTTTAGTCCTGAAGTTTAAAATCAACCCTGTTATATCTATGATACTGGCCAGTCTGTATATGGGGATATCCTGCAGCCTGGGCTTCATGGACACCATTACATCAATCAACAGCGGATTTGGATCTCTGATGACGGGAATCGGCTTTCCCATAGGATTTGGAATCATGATGGGCCAGATACTGGAGGATTCCGGTGCTGCGGAATCCCTGGCAAAATCCATATTAAAGGCGTTCCCCGGTAAGAAGGCGCCCTGGGCTTTGGGGCTTACGGCGTTTCTGTTATCCATCCCCGTCTTTTTTGATGTAACGTTTGTTATTCTGATTCCCCTGGGCATTGCGGTGGCGAAGGAAACGAAACGGCCTTTGGCATATTTTGCAGGGGCAATTGCCATAGGAGGAGTCAGCTCCCAGACATTTGTGCCGCCCACCCCAAATCCCCTGGCGGCTGCCACCATACTTGATTTTGATTTGTCTTATATTATTATTGCAGGAACCATTGTGGGCCTGGCCGCAGCTGTATTCTCCATGTTTGTCTGGTTCAGGATGCTGGACCGTCCGGGATTCTGGGATCCCAATAAGGATGAAACCGGTCTTTTGGATATGGACGCGGCTGTTGTGCATCGGGTGGATCTGCCGTCTCCGTGGGCGGCAGTCATACCTATCTGCCTTCCGGTACTGGCGATTCTCATCGGATCCTTCTGGCCAGTGGTAACCGGAAGCGACGCACCGGTGGTTATACAGTTTATTTCCCAGAAAACCATAGCAATCCTTCTGGGCCTGTTGGCTGCCTATGCCATATTGCTGAAAAGAATGGGATGGGGCGGACTCAATGAATCAGTGAGTAAGTCACTGAAGCAGGCAGGCGTGGTGCTGCTGATAACAGGAGCAGGCGGGGCTTTTGGGGCCGTGATACAGGCAACAAATATCGGTGAGGTTCTCATAGCAGGACTGACGGAAGGACAGTCCTCCACAATGCTTATATTATGCCTGACATTTGGAATCGGAGTCTTGTTCAGAGTGGCACAGGGGTCAGGAACCGTTGCTTCCATAACCGCGATGACCATCATGGCTTCCGTGGCTCCGTCCGCAGGCTGTCATCCGGTATATATTGCCCTGGCGGCACTGGCCGGAGGCAACTTTATAGGTCATGTCAATGATTCCGGATTCTGGGTGGTGACAAACCTATCAGGGGCCAGTGTCACAGGCGGCTTAAAAACATATACATGGAATACCATAACCCTTGCAGGCATGGCATTTATACTTTCATTGGTGGGAGCAGCCGTACTGCCGATGGTATGACATCTTAGTATGATAGAAATTGAGAGGAGTATATAATTATGGCAATGTTAGGAAAAGAGGTAAGGATGAGCCGGCTGGTCAATCCTGAAAGCAAAAAGATGATGGCAATTACTGTTGACCATGCAATTTCGAGAGGCATAGCGCCTATGAAGGGCTTACAGCCCATTCAGGAAACCATTAAAAAAATCGTTATGGGAAGGCCGGATGCTATGACCATGACAAAGGGAATCGCGGAACACTGCATGTGGCCCTTTGCCGGAAAGGTGGCCCTTTTGATGAAGGTATCAAACTATTCCCCGGTATCGCCTACCAGGGACACTATATTCGGGTCAGTGGATGAGGCGGTGCGGATGGGAGCGGATGCGGTTTCCATGGGAGCCATGACCCTGGGGGATTTCCAGGGAGAACAGTTTGCTGCCATCGGCAGATTTTCCGAGGAGTGTATGGCAAAGGGAATGCCGCTTATCGGTCATGTGTATCCCAAGGGAGAATCGGTTCCGGCGGACAAGCAGACCTCCTGGGAGAATATAGCATACTGTGTGAGAAGCGCCTGTGAGCTGGGCATGGATATTGTGAAAACAACGTATACAGGAGACCCGGATACCATGGCCAGGGTGGTGTCGTGTGTTCCGTCCTCTTTCCGGATTGTGATTCAGGGAGGCGACAAATGCAGGACATTGGATGATTACCTGACCATGACAAGGGAAGCCATGGACTGCGGGGTAGGAGGCGTGACAATGGGAAGATTTGTCTGGGAATATGGAGACGTGACAGCCCTGGTTATTGCCCTGCGGTATATGATTCATAAGGGGTATACGGTAAAGCAGGCAAAGGAATTGCTGGCCCAGCTGGAACATGATAAGAACTATGAGGATTTTTAAGGCAGGGGAGACAGGATGAAGATTGTGGTATTGGATGGTTATACAGAGAATCCGGGAGATTTAAGCTGGGAGGGTCTTGAGGCGCTGGGAACATTGACTGTGTATGACAGGACTCCCGGCGACAAGGTGATAGAGAGGATCGCAGATGCACAGGCCGTGTATACCAATAAGACGCCCATCACCGGTGAAACCATTGAGAAATGCGCCAACATGAAGTTTATCGGAGTGCTGGCAACCGGTTATAATGTGATTGATATTAAGGCGGCCCGTTCTGCAAACGTAGTGGTTTCCAATATACCTTCCTACGGAACGGATGCAGTTGCCCAGTATGCGGTGGCGCTTTTGCTGGAGCTTTGCCATCATATCGGAGAGCATTCGGATTGCGTGAAGGCCGGCGAGTGGAGCCGCAGCAGGGACTGGTGCTTTTGGAAGCATCCTTTGGTGGAGCTTGCAGGCAAGACATTTGGGGTCATCGGCTTTGGACGTATCGGTCAGAGGACCGCAAAAATAGCAGAGGCATTAGGAATGAAGATAGTAGCTTATGATGAACGGCCTGTGAAAGAACTGGAGGGGGAAAATTTCAGATATGTTTCCCTGGATGAGCTTTTATCCATGTCGGATGTCATAAGCCTCCATTGTCCGCTGTTTCCGTCAACAGAAGGCATTATCAATAAAGATACCATTGCCAAAATGAAGGATGGAGTGAAAATCATCAATACCTCCAGAGGTCCCTTGATTGTGGAGCAGGATTTGCGGCAGGCCCTGGACAGCGGAAAGGTTAGCGGGGCAGCTGTGGATGTGGTGTCAGAGGAACCCATCAGAGAGGACAATCCTCTGCTGGGAGCCAAAAACAGTATTATTACTCCCCATATTGCCTGGGCTCCCAGGGAGTCCAGGCAGCGGCTTATGAATATTGCTGTCTCCAATTTAAAGGCGTTCATGGAAGGAAATCCGGTCAATGTGGTGAGTTGAGGATATACTGAAGGTTTCAGGTTTAAAATCACAGGATAACGTATATTAAGTTTAAAACAGGGGATGGGCAGCTGTCTGTATAGGAGCTGTCCATCCCCTGTATTTGCTTTTTTTCCATGAAACATATATCGGCCAGACGGGGGTTCCCATTAATTAAGGAAGAAAGTCAAAAAATAGTCCTCCGCCAGTCAGGTTTTTCCTTTTTAGGGCAGTTATCTGCGTCTTAGAAAATAGTGGCATGAATCAGGTGTTGTAAAGTAAGCTGGAATTTGGTACAATGTCAATGAGTGTTTCTAAAAATATTAGGAAATGTAAAAAAAGGTGTTGATATTTTTTGTGAAATCAAATATAGTATTAGTTAGACCAGAAATTGATGAGAAATTGACATTGATGATAGAATGAAAGCATGGCTTGAAATGGTAGTAAGGGAATAAAAGGAGGATATGGATCTTGTTAGAGATTAAGATAAATGAGTCAGAGAATGCCGCCAGGATTATAGTCGTAGGTGTGGGCGGCGCAGGAAATAATGCAGTTAACCGCATGATTGACGAAAACATTGCAGGGGTGGAGTTTATTGGCATTAACACTGATAAACAGGCCCTTCAGTTTTGTAAAGCCCCCACTGCCATGCAGATTGGAGAGAAGCTGACCAAGGGACTGGGAGCAGGTGCCAGGCCTGAGGTGGGAGAGAAAGCTGCTGAGGAGAGTTCAGAAGAGATTTCACAGGCCTTAAAGGGCGCTGATATGGTGTTTGTCACCTGCGGTATGGGCGGCGGAACCGGAACCGGAGCAGCTCCAGTGGTAGCCAAGATTGCAAAAGATATGGGGATTCTTACCGTAGGCGTGGTGACCAAGCCCTTCCGTTTCGAGGCCAAGACGCGTATGAGCAATGCCCTGTCAGGTATCGAACAGCTGAAGAACAGTGTCGATACCTTAATTGTGATTCCCAATGACAGGCTTCTTGAGATTGTGGACAGGCGTACCACCATGCCGGATGCACTTAAGAAAGCAGATGAGGTGCTTCAGCAGGCTGTTCAGGGCATTACGGATCTGATTAATGTTCCGGGTCTCATTAACCTGGATTTTGCTGATGTCCAGACCGTTATGATTGACAAGGGCATTGCACATATCGGTATCGGCAAGGCCAAGGGAGATGATAAGGCCATTGAGGCGGTTAAGCAGGCTGTATCCAGTCCTCTGTTAGAGACTACCATTGAAGGCGCCAGCCATGTCATCATCAATATTTCCGGCGATATCAGCCTGATTGAGGCCAATGAGGCTGCCAGCTATGTTCAGGAACTGGCCGGTGATGAAGCTAACATTATCTTCGGCGCCATGTTTGATGAGAACGCTCAGGATGAGGCTACCATCACTGTCATTGCCACTGGTTTGGACGAGCATGGAGCCAATGCTTCCGTGGCAAAGGCCATGACTGGTTTTACCAGTTTTAAGACAAAGGTACCGGCAGCAGGAGCGCCCGCCGGACAGCAGGTACATGCGGCAGCGCCTGAGGCAGCAGCAACAGCGTCTGCACCTTATACCAGCAGACCGGCATCCCAGGGATATTCGACCCACGGCTATAATCCGGCCGGAGGTAGCCAGGGATACACAGCGCCCAAGTATAACCCGAACCAGGGATATTCCGCAGGCGGCAGCCAGAATGCCGGCCAGAATCCTACCCCTGCTCCAAGCCAGCCTTTCAGACCGGCTACCAATAAGGAGATGCAGATTAATATTCCGGATTTCCTGAAGAATAAGAGATAAGATTCAACCAGATTTGTATATGTTCCGGCTGTCATGAGGCAGCCGGTTTTTTGCTTTTAGTTATCCCTAATAAAAAAGAATGCCGGGACGGTATCTGCTAAAGTACGTTCCAACATTCATCAAGGATTTATTTCTTTGTTATTCTTTGCTCTTTTCCTGCAAATCCAGCAGCAGGGCCACCAAATCATCCACTGCTTTTTTTGACCGTTCATTGAGCCTGCCATAGGAGGCCATGAGTTCATTACCAGCCCCAAGGTCCGGCCGGCATGTGTCCTGAACAGGCTCTGTCTCCAGAAGGAAGCTGCCGGTAGTGTTCAGAATCCGGGCCAGCTGCTTCAGTTTAGCCACATCCGGCTGTCGTTTGCCTGTTTCGTATCCGCAGTAGGTGCTGGCTGTCAGGCCTAAGGCGTCCGCTACCTGCTGCTGCGTATACCCCATGGAAACCCTGGCTTTTTTCAGTTGTTCGGAAAATCCCATTATCACACCTCATTTCCGGGCCAACCTCTGGTTGGCGTATTGTCAATTTGTTGATAAAATACATTGACATACTGGCAATTCGCTGATATTATAAATATACATATTGGCAATACGCCAATATATAACAATACGCCACAGGATGGCAGTCTACTGCCGCTTGCCCAGACGCAGTTTCAGCGCTTTGACCGTGTCCAAAAGGAATAGCTGTTCATCCTCTGAGAGTTCCTTGGCAATATCATAGAGTTCCTCCAGCAGTTTTGCGCTTTGAAAGGCCTGGTTTCCGGATTCCATGTCTCCTGTGCCGTCGGTGAGCCATTCTTTATTAATGTTCAGTATCTGGCAGACTGCATTGATGACAATGGCCTGCGGTTCTGTCTTGTTTTTTTCCAGGTTGAAGATGACACCTCTGGATACGCCGATGGTCTGGGCAAGGGAATCCTGGGTATATCCCTTTTGTTTTCGCGCATAGTTGAGTCGTTCTCCCAATGTATTCATTTTTATCACCCCCGCAATCAGTATACAATGAGCAAAATTCATTGTCAATGATTTTTTGGCAGCTTAAGTGCAGGAAAAATATAGTATGTTTCATTGACAGTGAATTCCTTATCTGCTATAATTCATTAATAGAGCAAAAAGAAAGGAGGGATAACATTGACAATGCAAAAGGAAGAAGAACGGCAGAACAGGGTATTAATGGAAATCATTGACAACGCAAAGGAACTTCCGGTGGAAAGCCAGAACCTGCTGCTTATACTTGCCAGGGGAATGGTATTTACGCGTAACTGTATGATGCGGCAGAATGCTGCGGACCAGCCGCGTATGCCGCCGGACGAGCATTCTGCATGAATCATAAAACTATATAATGAAAAAGGAGAGATAAACGTATGAAAAAAAGACTTGTATCACTGTTTCTGGCACTGACCATGACATGGGGGCTTACTGCCTGCGCAGGCGGTTCATCCGCCCCGGCATCATCAGCGGCCCCGGCATCAGCCGCCGATCCGGCAGCATCAGCCGATGCGGCTTCGGCCCAGGGGGAGGCAGAGGGTTCCAAGACGGATAACACAGGTACGGATGTCAAGGCCAGCTATACGCTGAATATCGGATCAGCCATGAGCTCCACCAACCCGTCCAGCATTGCCCTGCAGAGCTTTAAGAAAGCGGTGGAGGAGAGGACCGGCGGGGACCTGGCTGTAAACATATATACGGATTCGGCCCTGGGGGGCGAAGCCGACCTTTTGGAACAGGTTACATCCGGTACGGTAGAGGGAATGATGCAGATGGGAGCAGCCAACTGGGAGCCCTATAATTCGGAAGTAAACGTGGCCCTTCTGCCGTTCCTGTTTACATCCCTGGACAATGCCAGGCAAGCCTGGGCCGGTGAGTTCGGCCAGCAGTTCTGCGAAAAGCTTCTGGAGCCAACAGGCGTGACCATTCTGTCTGTGTGGGAGTCCGGCTACCGCCATATGACCAACAATACCAGGCCTATTCTGGCCCCTGCGGATATTGCGGGCATCAAGTTCCGCACCAATGAAAACAGCATGAAGGTCAAGATGTATGAGGCGGTTGGAGGATCGGCTGTTATTATGGCATTTTCCGATGTGTATACAGGCCTTCAGAACAAGACCATTGACGGCCAGGAAAATCCTCTGGCAAACATCTACACCTCATCCCTCCAGGATGTGCAGACCTATTTGTCCCTGACCGGCCATATGTATGACGCTGCTCCTCTGGCAGTCAATACCGCATGGTTTGAAACCCTTCCGGAAGAGTACCAGACCATACTGTTTGAGGAGGCTGACAAGGCAAGGGAAGTGGACCTGCAGGAAAATGATGAATCAAAATACCTGGAGCTATTAAAAGAGGCAGGTATGGAAATCAACGAGGTGGATAGGGAAGCGTTCCAGGAGGCAATGTCAGGCATCTGGGAAGAGTTTGCTTCCCAGTACGAGGACGGACAGTATTGGATAGACCTTGCTACTTCCTTTAATAAGTAGGTATCCGCAAGTACCGGGGGACGGCCCGGCCGTGCCCCGGTACTTGCCACAGAACAATATGAAAAGGAGGTAAAAAATGGTCCTGAAATTAATAGACAAGGTGAAATTCCTTCTGCGCATTTTAAGCTGCGTCACGGTGTGTACCCTGACCATCATCATAGGAATACAGGTGGTGAACCGGTATGTGTTTGGAACTTCATTTACATGGGTGGAGGAGCTGGCAGGCATGGCCATGGTTTACATTACATATTTCGGCGCAGCCATGGCCACCATCAATAACAGCAACACGCGGATAGACTTTTTTATCCGCAAGCTCCCCGGACCTGTGTACCGCGGTTTTGAGATTCTGGATGACTGTATCTGTATTGCGTTTCTCCTAATAATCTGCCGCTATGCGGCAAAGCTGGTGGGCACCAATCTCAATGCCCTTTCAGCTGCTATGAAGATACCTCTTTCCGTCAATTATGTGGGTGTACTGAGCGGCTGTGTACTGATGATTATTTTTTATGTGCTGCGTCTCTGGATTGATGTGGAGAAGTTAAGGGGAAGAAACATGGAGTATGTGGAGGAGGAGCTGAGTCGATAATGAATACTGGATTAATTGTTTTGTTTGTTGTGTTGGGAATCTGTCTGCTGATTGGACTGCCTGTGGCTTTTTCCATCGGCATCAGCTGTATGGCCCTGCTGACCGTCAATGGCTATCCGCCTCTGGATATCGTTGTCCAGCGCATGGCCAGCGGCGCCAAATCCTTTAATATGATGGCAATGCCTATGTTTATCTTTGCCGGTTCCCTGATGGTATACGGCAGTACGCCCCGCCTCATGCGTTTTGCCAACATGATGCTGCGGAAAATGCCGGGCGGACTGGGGGCCACGGCACTTGCGGCCTGCGGATTCTTCGGCGCGGTCTCAGGGTCCGGTGTGGCAAGCGCTGCGGCTATCGGCAAGATCATAGGACCTGAGATGTTGGAGCAGAAATACCCAAGAGGACTGACCGTGGGACTGATTGCAGCCGGAGGAACCATGGCCTGCATCATTCCTCCAAGCATTGTAATGGTGGTCTATGCGTCCTCCTCCGGGGCGTCGGTGGGAGATATGTTCCTGGCCGGCTTTGTACCGGGATTTATCTGCATCCTTGCTCTTATCGGGCTCAATACCTTTTTTGCCGTTAAAAGGGGAAACAAGGAGAGTGTTGAGAAAACAGATTATACGGCAAAGGAAAGGCTCAGGATTACAGGAGATGCCCTGCTTCCGCTTTTAATGCCTATTTTCGTGCTGGGCGGTGTGTTTTCAGGTATCTGTACCGCCACAGAGGCATCGGTGGTGGCTGTCATCTATTCCTTTATTCTGGCAGTGTTTGTGTACCGGGAACTGACGCTGCGGGAGTTTTATAAGGTGGCGGCGGAAAGTGTTGTCACCACAGGCGTTATCATGCTGATTATCTCGGTTGCCACGCCTTTCGGGTGGATTATGTCCATACAGAATGTGCCCACCCTGTTTGCGGGCTGGCTGCTGTCCATTACATCCAGTAAGTTTTTAATCATGGCATTCATATTCCTGCTTCTTTTGCTGCTGGGAACCTTCATGGAGACCATGTGCATCATTATTCTGGTGACGCCTATCCTTCTGCCCATTGCCCAGACCCTTGGAATGGGAGTGGTCCACTATGGAGTTTCCATGCTGATGGCGCTGATGGTAGGCTCCCTGACCCCGCCTCTTTCCGTTAACCTGTTTACATCCTGCAGGGTGCTGAATGTAAAGTATGACGAGGCGTTTCCGGATACCCTGTGGGTTATTCTGACTGTGACGGCCTGCGCCCTGCTCACCTTTGCGGTGCCGGGAATCACGGAGTTTCTGCCGGCCATCTTAAAGTAAGGAGAACCATATGGATATGGACAAAAAGAATATGCTGGAACGTGTGGTAAAAGCTGCCCGCAAAGCGTATATGAAAGGATTTGCCGCGGGCAGCGGCGGCAATGTGAGCATACGGATTCAGGGGCAGGTGTATATATCTCCAAGCGGGATCTGCCTGGGTGATTTGACGCAGGAGGACATGATAATGCTGGAGGCAGATGGTTTTGCGCCTCCCGCAGATATGTCGGATTCCGACAGGCGGCGTCCCTCCAAGGAGGCCGGAATGCATCTGGCGTGCTACAGGAGCCGCCCGGACATCCTGTGCCTGTTTCATCTGCATTCCCCCTATTCCATTGCAGCTGCCTGCCTCAGGCAGGGAAACGGGAGTCTGGCCACGGGCATGCCTGCCTACACTCCGGGATACGCCATGCGTGTGGGAAGGATTCCTGTGGTTCCCTATTACCGTCCCGGAAGCCGGGAACTGGCCGAGGCTGTGTCTGACGTGATTTGCAGCCGGGACAGCCTTCTGCTGGCAAATCACGGCATGGTGGCTGCGGGAAAAAGCCCGGAGGCAGTGCTGGCCGCTGCGGAGGAGATTGAGGAGAACGCGCATCTTACCATACTTTTGGGAGACCGGGGAATTCCCCTTGATGAAGAACAGACAGAGGCGCTGTTTCGGGCAGGAGGAACTGTATGATGCATAAGGACCTGTTATTGGGAATAGACGTAGGCACCACCGGAACAAAATGTTCGGTATATGATTTTAACGGAAAACGGGTGGCCTCTGCTTACCGGGAATATCCTATGCTCCATCCCCGGCCCGGATGGACCGAACAGGACCCTTCCCGGTGGTGGGACGCAGTGTGCTGCAACCTGCAGACCATATTTCAAAGCCAGGACATAGATAAAAACAGGTTTGCGGCGGTGGGGACCAGCAGCACCAACGCAGTGTTTCTGGCGGACCGGCAGGGGCAGCCTGTGTGCAATGCCATCAGCCTCCATGACCAGAGAAGCGGTCCCCAGGTGGAATGGCTGAAGGAGAATATCGGTGAGGAGCGGATCCGCGATCTGGCCGCAAACCGCATTGCCAACGGCTCCTTCAGCCTTCCGGCCCTGCGGTGGCTGGTTGAGAACCGGCCGGATTTGATAAAGGGAGCACATAAGCTGATGGTGCCCTGCGGCTATGTGATTCAAATGCTTACAGGGGAGTTTACAATGAACCGGCCGCGTATGAGCCTGACCCTTATGGCGGATATCCGCACCGGACAATGGGATACAGAGATTGCAGAACAGACAGGCCTGCCGGCCCGGCTGCTGCCGAGTCCCTGCGGTTCCGCTGAAATCGTGGGCACAGTGACCCAATGGGCGGCCTCCATGACAGGACTGGCTGCGGGAACGCCGGTTACAGGCGGCACCATTGACACGGTAGCGGCCACCATAGGGGCAGGCGCTGTGGCTGAGGGGGATTTCGCCCTGACCATAGGAAGCAGTGGAAGGCTTTGCAGCATTGCGGGACAGCCTATGGAGGATTCAAGGCTGCTGAACCTGTACGGGGCCTATGACGGACAGTACATCATTGTCCAGTCCACCAACAATGCCTGTGTGTCCCTGCGCTGGTTCAGGGACACATTCGGAAGTGAGGCAGCCAGGCAGGCCCAGGCAGCCGGGTGCGGTATATACCCATATCTGGACCGTCTGGCGGACACTGCCCCGGCCGGGGCAGGAGGCCTTATATGGCTTCCCTATCTGGCCGGGGAGCAGAGCCCTGTCTGGGATACACGGGCCAGGGGCGTGTTCTATGGGGCCGGGCTGGAGACAGATTACCCATCCTTTATAAGGGCTGTCCTGGAGGGAGTGGCATTTTCACAGCGCCACTGTCTGGAAGTGGTCCTGGACCGGGCTGCCAGACCGGATATCATACCCCTTGGCGGCGGCGCGGCCAACAGCCCTCTGTGGTGCCGGATATTTGCCGATGTGCTGGGAATTCCCGTAGCCCGGCTCCGGTCCAATGAGACAGAGACCCTGGGCGATATCATCATTGCTGCCCAAGCTATGGGAATCCGTGAGATTGCGCCGGACTTTGGAAAGGTACTGGCAGCGGACGGTGAGGTGTTTTGGCCCGATGATGTCCGGGCTTGTGTATATGACAGACAGTACCGGGTTTACCGGGAACTGTACCAGGCGTTAAAGCCTGTATTCGCGGGAGGAGGAGAGCAATGAAATTATGTTATCAGGCAGCCACGCCCGACGTGGCCATAGCGGATTCAGTGACAGCGTACCAGGGGTCTCTGGCAAAAACCTTTGGGGACCTGGGCGCCCTGGGATACGACGGGGTAGAGCTGATGACCCTGAATCCGGGAAAGCTGGACTGGAGGGAAGTGAAGGAAACTGCTGAGGAAAACAATCTGTCCGTGGTGCTGGTGTGCACAGGCGAGATCTTCGGACAGCTGGGATTGAGCTATACACACCCCCACCGGTCCCTACGCCGGGAGGCCGTGGAGAGGACAAAGGAAATCATTGATTTTGCCGGTTACCTGGGAGCCAATGTCAATATAGGGAGGATACGCGGGCAGTACTGCAGGGAACTGGACAGGGAGGAAACCATTGGACTGGCTCAGAACGCGTTTACCGAGCTGGCTGACTATGCAGCCCCTAAAAATGTGGACATTGCCCTGGAGACAGTGACCATCATGCAGACCAACTTTATCAATACCCTGGCGGAGGGAGCGGCCATGGCAGACCGGGTAGGACGGCCTAATTTCCGGCTCATGATGGATATTTTCCACATGAATCTGGAGGAAAAGGATTTGTATGAGGCCATCCGCACATACAGCAGTTACAACATCCACGTACATCTGGCCGACAATAACCGGCGCTATCCGGGACAATGCGGCCTGGATTTTGAGAAGATTCTGACGGTCTTTCGGGAGTGCGGTTATGACGGCAATTACTGTACCGAGATATTCCAGCTTCCGTCCATGGAGGAAGCTGCCAGGGAATCCATCCGGTATCTGAGGCCCATTGCCGACCGGGTTTACGGCGGAAACACACATTGCAATGAAGCAGGCCGGAACAAGGATGGCCGCGGCCGCAGCCGTAAGGAGGGGATGCAGATATGAGAGAGGAACGAAAGGAAACACTTCAAAAGCTGTGCCTTGTATTCCGCAACAAGCTGATTGATCTGCTGTACAGTGTCCAGACAGGCCATCCCGGGGGATCGCTGTCCTGCACAGAGATATTGACAGCGCTTTACTATGAGCTGATGGATGTGGACCCCATGAACCCGGAAAAGGAGGACCGGGACCATCTGATACTGTCAAAGGGTCACGGGGCACCCATGCTTTATCTTGTCCTGGCCCACAAGGGCTTCTTTCCCCTGGCGGAGTTAAAGAACCTGCGCCAGACGGGAAGCATGCTCCAGGGCCATCCCTGCGTACATAAGACGCCTGGGGTGGAGCTTTCCACCGGACCGCTGGGCCTGGGATTATCCGCAGGACTGGGAATGGCCCTGGGATCCAGGCTTAAAGGGTATGATTCCTATACATATGTAATCATGGGGGATGGGGAAATACAGGAAGGATGCGTATGGGAGGCAGCCTTGTCAGCGTCCAAATTCAAGGCAGACCATCTGATAGGTATTCTGGACAACAACGGGGTACAGTTGGACGGCACCCTGGAGGATATCATGCCCATGGGTGATATAAAGGCCAAATGGGAGGCGTTCGGATGGAATGTGATTCCCTGCGACGGCCATGATGTGGAGGACATATGCAGGGCTGTGGAGGAGGCTAAAATGACGGCGGACAAGCCTTCCCTGATACTGGCAAAGACAGTGAAGGGAAAGGGCGTTTCCTTCATGGAGGGCAAAAATACCTGGCATGGAAAAGCCATTGGAGACCAGGAATACGCACAGGCAAAAGCAGAACTGGGAGGTGACCGGTAATGGGAGAGATGACAGCAATCCGCGATGCCTACGGAGCGGCGCTTAAAGAATTGGGGGAACAGGATGTAAGGATCGTGGGACTGGAGGCTGATGTGGCTTCCTCCACAAAAAGCGGTATATTTGGAAGTGCGTTTCCTGAGCGGTATTTTAATGTGGGAATCAGCGAGTTAAATATGGTGGCCATGGCGGCCGGACTTGCCAGGACCGGTTTCATTCCCTTTGTTAATACCTTTGCCGTGTTCCTGACCACCAGAGGAGCGGACCCGGTCCAGAGCCTCATTGCCTATGACAGCCTGAATGTAAAGCTGTGCGGCGCTTACTGCGGCCTGTCTGACTCCTATGACGGAGCCAGTCATCAGGCCATAACGGATATGGCATTTGTAAGATCCATACCGAACATGACAGTCATAGCCACGGCAGACGGGACGGAGACAAGAAAGGCTGTGTTTGCCATTGCAGAGCATCAGGGGCCGGTTTATCTGCGCCTGAGCCGCGCACCGGCTCCGGTGTTTTACGGGGACAATATGAGGTTTGAGATTGGAAAGGGCATCCGCGTCAGGGAAGGGAATGACGTGTCCATTATCACCACGGGAACGCTTCTGCACAACGCAATCCGGGCAGCCCTGCTCCTGGAGCAGGAGGGCATCCAGGCAGCGGTGGTGGACATGCATACGGTAAAGCCCATTGACCAAAATCTGATTCTGGAATGTGCAGAACAGACAGGAGCCATCGTGACAGCGGAGGAACACAGCATATACGGCGGCCTGGGCAGCGCAGTGGCAGAGGTGCTGGCAGAGCACTGTCCGGTTCCCATGGAACGGATCGGCGCAGTGGATTTCGCCGAGTCCGGGGATTACGGCCAGCTGATGGAAAAGTACGGATATGGCCCGGAATCCATTGCGCAAAGATGCAGGGCCGTGATGCGGCGTAAGCAGGACAATGGGACGGGCAGGCTGCCTGAAAGGATACTGCGGCCCTTTGATATGCCCTGAGGCCCATTTGAACAGGAGGAATAAGAGAATGAAAGAACCAATCCAGAAATATTTCCAGGTAGGCACCATCCAGTGGATGACCCACCCGCCGGTCAGTTATCCGGTGTGCGATTCAGTCAGAACCATCTGCTGCGATCCGTATTTTGGGGCTTTGGAGATTACCCATATCCCGGACAGTGAGGCCAGGGAAAGGGTGAAGAAAATGCTGGACCAATCCCATCTGCGGGTGTGCTACGGCGCCCAGCCGAACCTGCTGGGGAAGGGGCTGAATCCCAACCATCTGGAGGAGACGGAGCGGAGGAAGGCGGAAGAAGAGCTGACCCGGGCAGTGGACGAGGCGGCGTATATGGGGGCCGGGGGTATCGCATTTTTGGCAGGAAAGTGGGAACCTGATTCCAGGGAACAGGCATATTCCCAGCTTTTAAAGACAACCAGGTCAGTGTGCACCCACGCCGCAAAAAAGGGCATGATGGTGGAGTTAGAGGTATTTGACTACGATATGGATAAGGCGGCGCTGATTGGTCCGGCGTCTCTGGCGGCCCGGTTTGCAGCGGATATGGGCATGACCCATCATAATTTTGGCCTGCTGGCGGACTTGTCCCATTTTCCCACCACCTATGAGACCTCCCGTTATGTGGTGCGGACCCTGCGCCCCTATATCACACATTTCCACATAGGAAACGCAGTGGTTAAGGAGGGCTGCGAGGCGTACGGGGATCAGCACCCCAGATTCGGATTCCCGGAGAGCGCCAACGATACGGAGCAGCTGGCAGAATTTTTCAGGGTACTGAAGGAGGAAGGCTTTTTTAATGAAAAAGAGCCTTATGTGTTATCCCTGGAGGTCAAACCCTGGGGGGACGAGGACGGGGAAATTATCCTGGCTGACACGAAGCGAGTGATTAACCGGGCATGGGCGATGGTGGAGGACTGATGGAGAGGATTAGCGCCAAATGGTATGCTGGGAAAATGGAAAGGATGAAACATATATGAGGATTGTGGTATTAGACGGATATACGGAAAATCCGGGGGATCTGAGCTGGAAGGGCCTGGAGGACCTGGGGGATCTGACGGTTTATGACAGGACGCCCAAGGACCGGGTGGTGGAACGCATTGGCCGGGCAGAGGCGGTGTATACAAATAAGACGCCCATAAGCGCCCGGACAATAGAGAGCTGCCCCAACCTGCGGTTTATCGGGGTACTGGCCACAGGCTACAATATCGTGGACATACGCGCAGCCGGAGATGCAGGGGTCATTGTTTCCAATATTCCTTCCTACGGCACAGATGCGGTGGCCCAGTACGCCATTGCCCTGCTTCTGGAGCTGTGCCACCATGTGGGCTTCCATTCTGACTGTGTAAGGGCAGGCGAATGGACCCGCTCCAGGGACTGGTGTTTCTGGAAGTACCCGCTGACAGAGCTTGCGGGAAAGACCATGGGAATCATCGGATTCGGGCGCATAGGAAGGCGCACTGCTGTCATTGCCCAGGCTCTGGGAATGAAGGTGCTGGCCTTTGACCGGTATCAGGATAAAGGTCTGGAGACGGACAGCTGCCGGTACGCAGACCTGGAAGAGCTGCTGTCCGGCTCCGATGTAATCAGCCTGCACTGCCCTCTGTTTCCTGAAACGGAGAAAATCATCAACCGCCGTACCATTGAAAAGATGAAGGATGGGGTTCTGATTATCAACACCTCCAGAGGACAGCTGGTGGAGGAAGCCGACCTGAGGGAGGGACTTGACAGCGGTAAGATAGGAGGCGCTGCCGTGGATGTGGTTTCCGCAGAGCCCATACAGGAGGATAATCCTCTTTTGGGCGCGGAAAATATACTGATTACGCCTCATATCGCCTGGGCGCCCAGGGAATCCAGACAAAGGCTCATGGATATTGCAGTGGAAAACCTGAGCAGGTTTATGGCAGGCACGCCTCAGAATGTGGTGAATAAACCATGAAACAGGTTATGTAAATAGAGGCTGTTGTAAAGACAGGCTATTGTAAGAACAGCACAATCAAATAGAGACGCGTACAGCCGGAATGCTGCCGCCACACCGTGTATGGATGTGGCGGCGGCGTTCCGGCTTTTTGTAAAAACACCATATTTAGTATGAAACTCGAATTTTGTCGATAAATATTGTACCTGATATCGGTTATTTCGACAACATCCGCGCTTTGAAACCGCTATAATGGCTTTCAGAAAGTTTGCCAGGGAGGTGAGGCCGGACTGAGTGGTTTATACAGTATACATAGATGTGGTATTCGCGGTCAATACCATTATGGACATGATGGTTCTGACCATCTTAAACAGAGTGTTATCCTACAGGACCACAAAGCGGCGTATTCTGGCCGGAGCCGTCATCGGCGGTATATGGTCCTGTGTGGTGAGCCTGGTTCCCGGTCTTCCGGCCGCAGTGGAGATATTGGGAACGTATGTGGCGGTGAGCAGCCTGATGGCTGTAGCTGCTTATCATCTGAAAAGCCCTAAAGAGGTGATTAAATCCGTGGCAGGTATCTACCTTGTATCTGTTGTTCTTGGAGGTGTGATGCTGGTGCTCTATGAACACACCAGGGCAGGGTATTACGCATGGCTTTTGGTGGAGTCCGGACATGGAAGAAGGATTCCCGTCATGGTCTGGATTTTAATGATTGCAGGGGCAGCCGCAGCCTGCTATGGATTTTCAGGGGGGATAAAGGAATTAATCCGTACCATGGCCCACAGGAAGGATTTATGCAGGGTTACCATGATTTACGGCGAAAAGAAAGAGACAGTTACAGGGCTTATAGACACGGGCAACCGGCTGAGGGAGCCTGTGAGCAGCCAGCCGGTCCATGTGGCGGCGGCCGGTGTCATGAAGCAGCTGTGTCCGTCGGTAAAGGGTGTGGTCTATGTGCCGTACCAGTCCGTGGGAACCAGCCGCGGAATTCTGCCGGCCGTGTTCATAGACCGGATGGAGATAGAGCAGGAGGGCGGCAGGTACAGCCTTGAGAAGCCCCTCATTGCCATTACGAAGCAGGAGCTTTCTCCCTCAGGGGAGTATCAAATCCTGATACAGAAAAGCGACTAAGGAACTTGAATAACACACAACGTACAGGAGGACATTTCCATGATTATAAAAGTATCCATACCAAACCGTTTCCAGTTAAAGACCATCCCCAGCTTCAGGACCGTACTGATGCCCAGGCAGGGGGAGGTGCATTATATAGGAGGCGCCGATATACTGCCTGCCCCTCTGGAAACAGAGGAGGAGGGCCGGATGATAAGTCTTTTGGGAAGCGAGGATGACAAGGAGGCCAGGGCGGCCCTGATTGAGCACAACCTGAGGCTGGTAGTCTACATAGCGAAGAAATTCGACAACACCAGCGTGGGGGTGGAGGATTTAATTTCCATCGGAACCATCGGACTCATCAAAGCCATCAATACCTTTAAGCCGGATAAGAACATCAAGCTGGCCACCTATGCTTCCAGATGCATTGAGAATGAGATTCTCATGTATCTCAGAAGGAATAATAAGACACGTCTGGAAGTGTCCATAGATGAACCTCTGAATGTGGATTGGGATGGAAATGAACTTCTGCTGTCGGATATTCTTGGAACGGATGAGGATGTGATTTATCACGATATCGAGGATGAGATAGAAAAAAGCCTTCTCAACAACGCAATCAGCCGCTTAAACCCCAGGGAACGCAAAATCGTGGAGCTGCGGTACGGCCTTACAAACGAGGACGGGGAGGAAATGACCCAGAAGGAAGTGGCCGACCTGCTGGGAATCTCCCAGTCCTATATATCCAGACTGGAAAAGAAAATCATGAAACGGCTTAAAAAAGAAATCGTCAGATTTGAATAGGCATGGAAAGTCAGCAGAAAGAGCTGGCTTTTTTGCTGTCTTAAGGCTTGTCTAACAGAGGAAAATGCGGTACATTGTTATCAGGAATATGATTTGATATACAAGGCCGTCCATACCTTAAAGATGCGTATGGGGAGAGACGGCCGAGGAGGTAGGAGAGGCATGTCCGCAGCACAGGTGGGAGAAAGGCTTTGTTTCAGGCTGAGTGAACAGGAGTATAAAGGATTCCTCAGATGGTATAAGAAAGACTTCCTGAAGGAAAAGGACCTTGGAAGGGTCCGGCCGGATTTTATGAATCTGAAGGAAGACTGCTGTATCACCATGGAGAATGAGGTGATCCGCATACAGACCGGGAATACGGATATATGGCTGCTGTATTCTGCGCTGACAGAGGTTCATAGGAAGGAAGGCCTGATTCTGTTTTTCGGGCAGAAGGAATTCTGGGCCATACCGGAGCGGGTCCTGGGAGGGGATCTGGAGGCGCAGGAATGGTTCAGATGCCTGAACACAAAATGTTTGGAGAACAGGGATGGCCGGATTCCCATGGGGGATGTGGAGGAAGCCTGCCGCAGAAGAACCGTCCCATTCTGCTGTTACACCAGGAGCGTGGACCAGATAGCAGACGCATGCAGGGCATTGGGCCTGCCTTGGAGAAATGTGCAGAAGCTGAGGAAGGCGGCATTGTTCCCGTACCGGTATGCGGGTTTGCAGCTGCTGGCACTGGAAGAGGACGGTATCTGTGAATATGGAGAACGGTCCGTGGTCAGACACGCCTATGGGGATTTTGAGAAGGCGGTTTATACGCCGGAATATGTTTGTCTGATGAAAGGACGGGGCGGGGCGGTCATGATTCCCATGGAGCCGCTAGCGCAAATAGGCGGCATTAAGATGCTGTTTCAGATATGCAATGAGAGAGGAAGCGGGAAACCTCTGAGCCTGAAGCAAAAAAAGGTACATGTGCCGGCCGGAAAATGGGGGACGGGCAGAAGGTTACTGGCTGCGGCCGCAGCTGCGGCGGCATTGGGACTGGCGGCGTGGGGAGCAGGGAGCGGTGGAAGCACAGGAACAGCGGGAAGCACAGGAACAACAGGAAGCACAGGGACAGCGGGAAACACAGGGACAGCGGAGGGCAGCGTACAGGCCCGGACGGCAATGGCAGAGGTGTCTGAAGAGGGACCGGCGGATTCGGGGGAAAACGCAAGTCAGGCAGCGGAACATGGAAATAAAGCAGCAGACAAAATGCAGGACGGTATTATGATTACTGTTCCCGATGATACGGTTTTTGACCAGGTGGGGTCAGACGGAACCTATGTCTCCTCCTCTCTTTATTATAAAATCCGGCTTCCGCAGGAGGAGTGGACCCAGCAGGGAAACCGTGATTTCGGGGACATCCTGGTTTCGGAATGGGGGAGTATTCTGGTCCGGGGATACAGGGAGCAGCCGCAGTTTTTTGCAATAGCGGGAATAGATACCCCCAGGACAAAGGCGGATTACATCCGAAGGATGGAGAGCGGAGCAGCTGTTAAGGACGATTCCATGCCGGAGGTGCTGGAGTATACATACAGAAGGGTGAAGGGAGACGAGATTGTCCAAAAGGAGATACGGTATAAGGCTGAGGAGAATACAGGACAGATATACGGTGGGGGTGAATACGGGGAAGGGACATATCGATATAGCGTAGAGCTCAGTGTGCTGGGACCGGAGTATTTTTACACGGTAACGGTACGTCTCAGGGAAGAAACGCCGGAATCCATAGGAGAAGCCAGGCAGGCTCTTGATTCCTTCCGGATTTTGGATACGTCTGCGGGAATCTGTAAAAAGATGGAGGACGAGGTATTTCACGGCTATTACGGCAAAAACTATGTTATGACAAACTGTCTGGTCCTTCTGGAGGAGGACTTAAGCCCGGAGGAAATCGGTGACTGCCTGGAGTTGGTGAAGAAGATTGACACAGGCTTTTTTGGGGTAAAAAGCGGGGATGCGCTGGCGGCCTGGACAGAGGACAGCCCCTGGCTGGGCATAGACAGCCAGAGTCTCCAGGAAAACTGCACCATGGAGAACGCCAGGAAAGTGTCAAAAATATTCAAGTCGGATGTCATTCTCTATGACGAATTTGACGGAGATCTGCTGATGGTTGCCTACAGCGACAAACATCAAAAGCATGTGTACCAGAGGGCGACATCAATTACTAAGGAAATACTGGAATCAGAGTTTGGATGTTACGGAAAAGAGCAGGAGTTTCCTGAGGACATACTTAAATATACGGACCTGACCAGAGAAGAGGCGGAGGCCATATGGACAGACCCGGACGCTGTATTCCAAATGGACAAATGGTATGAAATCACCAGCCATATGACGAAGATGCCTGTTCCGGAAGAATTCATCGGCATAAGGGACTATAAAGAGTTTAAGGATGGCTTTGAAATCATCCGCAGATAACAGGAGAGGCAGGACAGTAGAAGCAGAACAGCCGAAGAAGAGACACCAGGAAAGACAATAAAACAAGAATGCCCGGAAAAGGCCGCATCCACAGGCTGGATGTCCCTTTCCGGGCATTTCTGTTGTTGTTATTTGAGCTGAACCATGTTATCCCTGATGCGGAATGTTCCGAAGCTGCGGATAAAGCTGGAAATGCGGCTGAAACCATACTGCTTCACGTCAAAGGAAGGGTATGTCTTTTTCAGCTCATCGTGTATGATGCTCAGATTATCCACATGTCCGTTATATCCCTTGATGATGCGGATGATTTCCTTTTCAATCTCAGTCTTGGAGATGCTGGCGCTCTTTTCCTGGACAAAATAACCGCCGTGGAGCTTGACCACCTGAAAGTCGTTGTTGTTCAGGCTTTCCAAAAAGGTGGAGAGCTTGGAGTAGCCGTAGTTCCTGACATCAAAATCTGAAAAGCGCTTTGTAAGGAAGTTACCCACCTTTGCAAGGATAATGGGCTGGTTCTGGCTGTTATTTTCAATGAGGAGCTTGGTGATGGCCTTCTGGATTTCATCTATGTTGGTAATGGTCTTCTGGTTTTCGATGACCGATGTCTCCGGTGCATCGTCAGAGGATATGATCTCCAGCAATTTAAACGTATCGCAGGCTGCACGGAAGGGCTTGGGGGTTTTCTGCTCCCCGATTCCCATGACAAACATCCCTGCCTCCCTCAGGCGCTGGGCCAGCTTGGTAAAATCTGAATCGCTGGAAACCAGGCAGAAGCCATCTACATTTCCGGAATATAGGATGTCCATTGCATCAATAATCATGGCTGAATCAGTGGCGTTCTTTCCGGTGGTGTAGCTGTACTGCTGGATGGGATTTACGGACCAGTCCAGAAGCACATTCTTCCAGCTGCGCTTTTCGTTATCTGTCCAGTCGCCGTAAATGCGTTTGTAGGTGGCGATTCCCACATCCGACACTTCGTCCAAAATGTATTTGATATACTTGGGGGAGACATTGTCTGCATCAATCAATACTGCAAATCTGCGTTCATTTTGTTCCATAGATATGTTCACTTTCTGTTGGCATATGTTTCAAACAAGCACTAACATGAATAGTTTAACACATCTGCTGAAAGGCTTCAAGGGTCAGCTTAAATAGGACTTCATACTTTTCAGCGCATTTTTTTCAAGGCGGCTCACCTGGGCCTGGCTGATATGGATTTCCTGGGCAACCTCGGTCTGGGTTTTTCCTTCAAAGAAACGCATGTCAATGATATGGCGCTCCCGCTCCGGCAGCCGCTTCATGGCCTCCACCAGAGATAAATCCTCCACCCAGTTTTCCTCCAGGTTCTTTTTGTCACTAATTTGGTCCATCACAAAAAGAGGGTCCCCGCCATCCGTATAAACCGGCTCATACAGGCTGACAGGAGTCTGTATGGCATCCAGTGCATAGGTGATGTCTTCCTTTGAAACACCTATTTCCTGTGCGATTTCCATGAGAGTGGGTTCCTTGGAATTGGTTCTGGTAAGCTGCTCCCTGGCATAGAGGGCCTTATAGGCAGTATCCCTCAGGGAACGGCTGACCCGGATGGAATTATTGTCCCTCAGATATCTGCGCACTTCTCCCAGTATCATAGGCACTGCATAAGTGGAAAATTTGACATTCTGAGTGATGTCAAAATTGTCGATGGCCTTGATTAGGCCGATGCATCCAATCTGGAACAGGTCGTCGATGTTTTCCTGGCTGTTTGAAAAGCGCTGGATTACGCTGAGTACCAGGCGCAGGTTCCCTTTGATATACTGCTCCCTGGCCTCCATGTCACCGTCCAGTATTCTTTGAAACAGTTCCTCTTTCTCTTCATTGCTCAGTAAAGGCAGTTTGGCGGTATTGACTCCGCATATCTCAACTTTGTAGCCCGACATAATCCTTACCTCCGTTATAATGCCATACGCCCTGACATGAAAAAATTCAGGGCTGTACTGGATGAATCTGCTATAACGAAATGATGTACGGATTCCAGATGTTTTATACGGTTTGGGGGGAGAAAAAGATTTCCATTTTTTTCTGGTTTGTGCGGAATGCAGGGAAATGAGGACACACATATTATAAAAAAATGAATAAAATAACATAAAAATAAAAAAAGTGACCAATTGCGACCTGAAATAACGCTTTACGTAACGCTTTGTATGCTATTATGTAACCATAGTGAAGAAATACGGCCTCTGGTTACAATTCAAAATACATAAATAATTTATAAAAAACATGAAAATGTAACCAAAGTGTAATCATTTATGATATGATATTGTTGAGATGAATCGTGAAGCAGCTGCACCTGATTGGCAGGGGAGTTTATGAAAAAGGAGAACTATTATGGAAAGACGGAGAAGTTCCGGTACAATAACGAAATCCATGTATTACAGCCAGAAAAGGATTCTGGCATTTTTGCTGACAGCAGCCATGGTTTTCACAAATTTGGGCACCGGCCTGAATGTATCCTATGCCGGTACGGCGGACCAGGTTACGTTCCAGATGAAAGGGGCGGATTTGGTAGCTGCCGTGGAGGAGGCCATTGAAAGCGGCCATGAGATAACGGCAGATGATTTAGGCTTTACCAATGGCAGGACGGCAGAATTTGAAAAGGTATTTTTCGGTACGAAGGGTGCCGTGTATGAGGTATATCCGGAGATGGAAGGAAGCAGCATGGAAGCGGAGCTGCGTGTATTTGTGCGCCTTCCGGAGGATGCCGGCGATATGTATATGGTAACCGGGGATGAGGAAATCATCCTGCTCTACGTGAATAACGGGGAGGATACCATCAGCTGCACCACGGAAATCACACGGATGGATGACGGTGTAGAAAAGGTCAAAAAGACAAAGCGCGTCACCATCAGGAGTTATGAGGATGCATTTGGCGATGAGGAAGTAGATATCATATCAAAGCCAGTCCAGGAGGAGACAGAGGCCTCCGAATCTGAGACATCGGCTGAAAGCGGCGCCGACGGCACCGGGGAGTCAGCTCTGCCGGAGGAAAGCGCGGATGGCAGCGGAAGCAGCGAAAACAGTGGAAACAGCGGCCAAGATACCAGCGCAAGCAGCGAAAACAGCAGTGAAAACAGCGGCGAAAACCAGGAGGAGACATCACGGCCTGAGGACGGGTCCCTTGGTTCGGCCGGCAATGCAGACCACAGTACGGCTGATACAGAAGCCGCGCCGACGGACGATGCTCAGGGAACAGATACAGAGAAAGACAATGCTGCCGATACAAAGGCAGAGGTACCGGAAAAGAACAGCGGATCTGGTTCTGATGAGAAGCCGCAAAAGGATTTTGCGGACCAGGATAAGGACACCCAGAAGCAGGAGGACAGGGAAGAAAAGTCAAATAAGGATGAGGATAAGAAAGAAGAGGGCGCTGTGCCGGCAGCTGCCATTTCCCGTCATGATGCCCCGGTTGTATCTGAGAAAGAGGAGGGCAGTCCGGCAGATTCCGCAGATGTGAAGGAAAACATGCCGGAGAAGGAAGAAGTCTCCAAAGAGAAGGAGACTGAGCCCAGGGAGAAAGAGGAGCACGGGGAAGTAAAAGAGACAGGAGAAGCAGCTGGGACAGAGAAAGAAAAAGAGACGGAGACGGTAAAAGAGACAGAGAAGCCTTCTGCGGAAGAGACCAGGGAACCGGCTGCCCCAACAACGGAAGTGAATGTGCCGGATACAGACGAAGTGCAGACCACAAAAGCGGATGATGAGGGAAGCGTACCTGAGAGCACGCAGGCATCGGACAGCACGGACGGAAGCAGCGATCCATCTTCCGAATCAGCGGAAACATCAGCAGTACCGTCCGCAGATGCCTCACTTCCTTCAGAGTCAGAGCAGGAGACCGCTCCGGAACCTGTGCCGGAGGATGATACTAAGAAGGCCAGCACCTCTGATTTGGCTGGCATGGGGTATTGTTCCACAGCCAAGGTTTACACCACCAGCCTGAACCAGTTAAAGGCATTGGAGGATTTTGATGGTTATAAGGTGACATACACCAGTTTCCCTGAGGCCAGTGCCCGGATTATGGAGGGGCCAAGAGGCGTGAAGGAAGGCGAAAGCCTGACCTTTGGCGTCAAGACCCAGTTGGGATATACAATTGACAATGTGACTGCCAATGATGAGGATTTGGAAGCAGACTCGGTTACGGATGAGCTGGACGGATCACAGACAGCATGGTATACCATATCCGAGGTTTATGAGGAGCAGAACATACAGGTGTACACCCTGGAGACATTGGAACATCCTGCCTTTGACAAATCAGTGGAGGTCAATGGGGTTACAATCAGGATAACTGCTCCCGAAGGAGTGCTGCCTGCCGACACGCAGATACAGGCAGAGGAGATAACAGAGCAGGTGGAATCAGCGCTGACGGAAAAAGTAGATGCTGAGTCTGATGACGGAACAATGGTCAGCGCCATCATTGCATATGACATCAACCTTATGTATGACGGCGTGAAATTAGATAACAGCTGGGCCGAGGACGGCAGCAATCTTGTCACGGTATCCTTTAGCGGAGATCGGATTGAGAAGGCCAGCATGGAGGCGGACCAGATTGAAATTCTCCATCTGGAGACGCCTACCCAGGAGGTCCAGGCCGTATCTGCAAAGGCGGAGCTGGAAGGCAGCGGGGAAACAGAAGCTGTAGCCCAGGTACCTGTGCTGGATGGCATTTCAGCAGACGATATTGCGGTTGACAGCGAGGGACGCCAGGAACTGGATGTGAGCGGAAGCGCGTCCGTTGGACAGATTCATTTCCAGACTGACCATTTCTCGGCATTTACGGCTATATTTAAGACCTCACCTTATCTGGTGATTGCCAATGAATTGCAGGAAGGCAGTGAAGGTGCTGAAAAAGTCGAATACACCTATAAAGTCAGCATCACAGACAGCAGGAAGAATAAGAATGAGAAGCTCTATCTGCTGACAGGAGATGGTGGGGCTGAGGAATATAATACAACCGCTGTAACAGAAGGCGACACCAATACCTATACCTTCAATCTAAAACCCAACGGAAAGATGAAGATAGGGAATGTAGGGCCGTCAGCTGAATACAGGGTAGTCCAGACGATAGAGGATACTTATAACGAGTTTAGAGGGGTAACGGAAACAGCTAGAACAAAAATTGATTGGATTGAAACAGACATTGACCTCGGCACGGAGGGAGAGGGAGAAAGCTTCCCCTATGGTTATGGTTCTAACAATCAATATGGTTCGCTGATGGAGCGGGCCGCCGTATTAATGAGAGCATATACAAAGTGCAGGGAATACGATGAGACTCCGGGGAGAAAAGACCGGTTTGAGCAACGGCGGGCTTTATTGGGAATTT